>Ga0209403_10003135_pt1 | contig 18979 bp, 17 predicted proteins | sample ArcticOcean_MG_C_8_FD_187440 | JGI IMG/M metagenome (GOLD analysis project Ga0209403, IMG submission 187440) | Marine microbial communities from western Arctic Ocean - ArcticOcean_MG_CB11_86 (SPAdes) (version 2) | ecosystem: Environmental > Aquatic > Marine > Oceanic | place: Arctic Ocean... | reverse complement strand
TAATCAAAATTCGAGAAACTATTAATCGCACCGACCTGTACTTCATCGAGCAATTCGATTCGTGCGACCGGAATTCCCATCTGGATTGTGGAAATGGTGGTATTCACCGCACCTTCCAGAGTATCAAAGGCACAGACGGCGGCAGAAATTGCTTCCGGAACTCCGTAAAGTCGAAGCTGAATTTCAGTAATAATTCCCAATGTTCCTTCCGAACCGACAAAGAGACGTGTCAAATCATAACCTGCGGAAGATTTTCTGGCACGTGTTCCTGTGCGGATTATGCGTCCTTCGGCGGTTACCACTGTTAAGCCCATCACATTTTCACGCATAGTTCCGTAACGTACTGCGTTTGTTCCGGAAGCACGGGTTGCCGTCATTCCGCCCAGAGAAGCGTCTGCTCCGGGATCAATCGGAAAAAAGAGTCCGGAATTCCGCAAATGTTGATTGAGTTGTTTCCTGGTAACTCCTGCCTGTACACGGCAATCCAGGTCATTTTCGTTGACTTCCAGTACCTGATTCATTCCGGAGACGTCAAGGCAGATTCCGCCATGTAATGCGGCGACGTGTCCTTCGAGTGAAGTTCCGGTGCCAAACGGAATAACAGGTTTTTTGTGCTTAACACAGATACGAACTATCTCGGCAACTTCCTCATTACTTTCCGCAAATGCTACCGCTTCCGGAGGCGCCGAGGCATGAAACGATTCGTCGTGGCCATGTTGTTCGCGCACGGATTCTGAAAAGGAGAGGCGTTCCCCCAGTAATTTTTGCAGTTCCAGCATACATGAATCTATGCTGGAAGGTGAGTCTGAAGTTTGTTTGGACTGTTTCATATTGTGATTGAGGAGAAAATTTAGATTTATTTCAAAAACTTTGTAATGAGTGTGGAAACCCTTTGAGTCTGTTTCACTACTGTCATTTCAAATTCCATGCTGAAAAGAATCCGATCAGCACAATATGTTATTTTGGCGACAAAATGGCAACATAAATTGTAACCCCGAAAAATACGAAAGTAACTTTAAACGGAAGTCTTTATTACTAAAAGCTCTCAGAGCTAGCTCCTGTTTTGAAATGATGAGCATGGTTTTTAGCTGACATTTATTCCAACTTCATTATTACTTGATATATTTCTGCATATTATGAATATTTGGTACACCAATAAACAAAAATACTTTTAACAAAAAAAGAGGAATGAAATGACCATTACTATTTCCACGGCAAGTGCCAGAAAGAATCTTGCAGAAATAGTGAATCAGGTTGCCTACGGAGTTGAACCTGTTATTTTGACTCGGCGAGGAAAGGAAGTTGCCGCTTTGGTTTCCATTGAAGAACTCGAACTGCTCCAGCAAATAGAAAATCATCTCGACATCGCGGACGCTAAAAAAGCCCTTGCAGAGGGTGGTGACAATTTGCAAGCAGATGAAGTTTGGAAACAACTGGGATTATAGTGAATGAAGTATTCACTGGAATTTCGTCCTTCAATATTAAAAAGCCTGAGACGCTTTCCTAAACGTGACTTGGTGCGCCTCAAAAATAAAATAAAAGGATTAGCGAACAATTTGCCCTCCACAAAGATCACCTAGATGAAAGACGACAATCCTTTTCATAAAGTTCTATCTGGCAACTACCGCATCATTTATGAAATTCATGAAAACAAACTGGTAATTTTAGTGGTCAAAGTTGGACATCGAAAAGATGTTTATAAAAACATTAAATTATGATGCTTAATGCCCGATCGACTAGCAAAAATAGGCACACTGAAAAACTTTTACTCTGAATCATGAGCCGTCAAAACTGAAAAGACTTTGATACAAATCAGGACGACGATCCCTGAAAATTCCCCATCCGAGTCGCATCTCTGCGGTGAGTAAACTATTGTTCAGCAACTTAACAGAGATTATCCCTCAAATCCTTGCAGGACATTGACGACATTGATTCCCAATTCTTTAATGTCGTATCCACCTTCCATAACAAAAAGCGTAGGGAGATTTAAATCAGCTAGCAACTGGCCGATGCTCAGAAAATCTTCTGATTTAAGTTTGAAAAAACTGATCGGGTCTTTCTCAAATGTATCCACTCCTAAGGACACCACCAGCACATCTGCCCCAAACTGATCAATTTTGGTCAAACTATCTTTGAGTTTGTTGCACCATGTTTTGAAATTTGTTCCAGGTGGCAGTGGGCAATTGAAGGTGGTGCCGACGCCTGCATCTTGTCCGGTTTCGTCCGAATAACCGGAAAAATGTGGAAAAGCATCACGAGGGTCACCGTGCAGAGAAAGGTAAAGCACGTCTTCCCGTTGATAGAATATGTCTTGTGTTCCGTTACCATGGTGAAAGTCTACGTCGAGAATAGCGACACGCTCAATCCCGTTGTCTCGGAACCACTGGGCTGCAATTGCGGCATTGTTCAAAAAACAATATCCACCAAACATATCAAAAGCAGCATGGTGTCCAGGAGGACGGCAAAGCGAAAAAACACCTTGCGCACTGTTAGCATTAAGCAGAGTCGAAACGGACGTTCCGGCTTTGTGTGCTTTCAATAACAATTCCGCACCTGTCAAAGCGACATTTTTGCTTGCAATAGCGGCTTCCCATGTGCCTTCACTGATTGAGGTTTCAGAGGATAAAGCATAGTAGCCCACCTTACCGTCAATGTAATTCGGTATTCGTGTTGACATTCTGCGGGCCGGCCAGCAGGTGGGGATAGCCTCGCCTTTGTATTCGGTCTGCGACCATTCCTCCCATGCTGTTTGAAGAAATTCAACAAATCCCGCATCGTGAAGTGCTAGTACTGGTTCCATTCCAAATTCATCAGGCTCGATAATTTCTCCCAGTTTCTCACTTTTGACTCTTTCAAGGATAATGTCTGCTCGAGAAGGATTTTCGTAAGGAGGAACAAGCACCCCCCCAAAAAGCTCAGTTTTTGCGTTGCGCAGTCGATGTTTCTCTGAGTAAATAGTGATCATTTTAACTTATCCGGAAGTTACATTCAAAGAGAGATTATAGCCTGAATGATGGGTTAAATACTACGTCCGTATTTACGCATTACCTCAACCAAATGATTGGGATCAAGTGCTCTGCAGACTTTAGCGTGGGGCCTGATTGTGCTCATGTCATCTGCTGCCAGCATTGCATTTAGCACTGCTTCTTCAGTTGATTCAACAGCAGCAAGATAGATTGCATCACACTGCTCATCATCCACCCAATCGAAAGTACGAATTGCATCTGCTTTTTTTTGAGCAACAGGGATCGAGTTGGCAACACTAAAGGCGAGGAAGATATCACCGGAGTTATTACCTCCCGGAGTACCACCGCGCCCAATTCCAATGGTTGCGCGTTTGGCAAGTCGGGTTAACTGGTGAGGCATCATTGGTATGTCGGTCGCAAGTACGACAATAACAGAACCTAATTCGGGAGAACTCTTAAGCATATCACTGGTCAAGTGTTTACCCACCGGAACTCCAAGTACATTAAACCATGGCCGAATTCCATGATTTGCCTGAACAAACGCCGCAACGGTAAATTCTTCACCGTCTATTGAAACAAGTCTGGAAGAGTTGCCACTGCCTCCTTTGAATTCATAACAGATCATTCCTGTTCCGCCACCAACGTTTCCTTCTGCAACCGAACCCGTAACCGCGGTTTTCAGTGCAGAAAGTGCGTGTGCTTCCGTGATGTGCTGACCGTTGATGTCGTTGAGGACACCATCGTAAGTTTCAGCAACAACTGGCATGGCCCAAAGATGATCAGACTCCCATTGCTCATTGTAAGTTTCTAGCATCCAGCGTACAGCAGCATGATGCACCATCCCGACGCTGTGTGTGTTGGTGAGGCAAACCGGTCCAACCAAGTATCCTCCATCCTGAATCCAGTGGGTACCAGTCATCTCCCCGTTTCCGTTTAAAGCGAAAAATCCGGCCCATATCTTTTCCGGTTTGGGAGAATGCCCTTTGGGTAAAATAGCAGAAACGCCTGTGCGAATGGGGCCCTTACCCGATTCTACAGGACCTTCGCCCTCAATGATCGTAGTGTAACCCACCTCAATTCCGGGTACATCAGTAATTGAGTTATGGACTCCAGTTGTTCCCTGAAAGTCCAAACCCAGATCGCGTGCGCGTGGTTTATTCATAGTGTTAACTTTGATGCATTCGTAAATAGTTGTCATTCCCGCGAAAGCGGGAATCCAAAAACTTGTAAGTATCTGAAATAATGGATTCCAGCTTTCGCGGGAATGACATACAAGTGTACCATTTAGACTTTTTACGAGTTCATTAACTTTAGCTGTTGTTTTATTATGTTTAGCTTAACTTAACTTAACCTAAGTCAGTTCTTAAGTGAGTTATACAATTAATTTTTTTACCATTAAAGAGCTAAGTCTTTTTTAGCAATTATTCCTACCAAAAAGTTTCCCAGTCCGGTTCCGGAGCAATTTCTGTCAGTTCCCTTTCAAAAGGTACCACATCCGGATCAATTTCCTCATCCAATTCACGCGCGTAACGGTGTCCCGAATAAACCGCCGCCGCAATCGTGGCCGGAGCCAAAGCATCACCGATGCGGGTAACACTTTTTATTCCGGCATCGTCCCATGAATTCCGGACTTGCTCCATGCCGGTTTCCAGCTCTGAATTAGGCAAGCGTGCTGTGACCAGAACCAGCGCATCGCATTCCATAATGCTCACCTCTTTGGTGTAAATGTGAACTGCCTCCGGATTAGAAAGTTTTCCTGGATGAACCACATGATGAGGGAGGATTGTAACTCCTTTTTTGAGCAGTCCGGACTGTATCATTTCCTGCTCTAACGTATGAACGGTCCATGACGAAACGACTGCAGCAGGAGTAACTAATGTAACCTCGCAACCGTTGTTTCGGCAAAGTTCAGCAATGACACCGCCGAGATAATAGTGATCATCATCATAGACAACCACTTTTCCACTTGGAAGTCGTCCTGCAAAAATATCATCTGGAGTGTAAGTTATTGCCTCCGGAAATTTTAGAGGAATAAGATGGTGACGCCCAACACCGTCATTTCTCCAGCTTGAACCGGTCGCCAGCACGATGTGTTCGTTACCGAATTCCAGAATATCCTCTACAGTCACATCACTTACGAGATATGTTTCAACATTATCCATTTGGCGGATTTGTCCGAGTCGATAATCCAGTACCCGATTCCAGGCTGCCAAACCCGGTAGACGCGATTCCTGCGCAACCCTTCCGCCAAGTTCCTTGTTTTTTTCCGCAAGTGTAACCTGATAACCTCTGCGTCCCAAAGCAAGGGCGCATTCGAGTCCGGATGGACCACCACCGACAATCAGCACACTTTTGCTTTTACCTTTGCTTTGAATCTTTTCCGGATGCCAACGCTTTCTCCACTCTTCACCCATTGTAGGATTTTGCGTGCAGCGGATCGGCGACATGCTCATATCTCCGGAAACACAGATATTACAGCCGATGCACTCCCGAATGTCTTCCAAACGGTCTTCCGCAATTTTTTTAGGCAAAAAAGGATCCGCAATCGAAGGCCGCGCTGCGCCGATCAAGTCCAACACTCCACGGCTGATTTGTGAAACCATCGCATCCGGGGAAGTGAAGCGCCCCACGCCGACAACCGGTTTGGTGGTCAATTGCTTAAATCCGGTAACAAACTGCTCCTCGTGACCTTCTTCACTAAAACGCGAGGTGCGCGAATCAATATCCCAACTGCAAAGCGTTAAATCCCACAAGTCCGGAAGTTCACCGATTTCGCTGAAAAGCTCCAGCATTTCTTCACGGTGAATACCTTCTTCACCTAACAATTCATCCACACCGATTCTGCAGGCCACCGCACATGTATCACCGACGGCCTCTTTGGTGTCCTCAATAAGTTCAATTAGCAACCGCGCCCGATTTTTAAGACTTCCTCCGTATTCGTCTGTCCGCTGGTTGTAACGTCTGGAAAGAAAATGCTGCGGCGCTCCCAGTCCGTGTGCGCCATAAACATAGACGATGTCAAATCCGGCTTCTTTGGAACGCAGGGCAGCGTTGCGGTGCCAACGGCGTAGGTTTGTAATATCACGCTTTGTCATTGCACGCGCCTGCACCGGATCGTTGCTGAAGGTTGCAGTAGGCAAATCACTGGGGCCGAGCGGGACTTCACGCGAATACAAATTCGGACCATTCATGCCGTTGTAAGCCAGCTCAATACCAGCAAGTGCGCCATGCGTATGAACTGCGTTGGTGATTCTGGAAAGTACGGGCAGGTCTTTGTCGTCCCAAATTCTGAGTTCGATGTAAGGTGTGATTTCAGAAGTGTGGTGAATCTCAACTTGCTCTGTGCAGACAACTCCCCAGCCACCCTCAGCCTTGATCGCCCGCAGTGCCGCCATGGATGTGACGTCACGGTAACCCATACCGTTGCAGTGCGGAACCTGATAAAAACGGTTTGGCGCGACAACAGGCCCTATTTTTACCGGCTCAAATAAAATTTTGTAACGTTCGTCAACTTCCATCTTTGGACCCAAATATATGGTTTTGAATGATGTTTTCTAGGAATGCCTGAAGAAATAAATTCAAGAAAGATAAAATGATCGTAACTCTCATTCAAGTTCCTCTGAGTCAATATCTAAATTTAGGTTGGACTTCAATTACAAATCCCCAGGAACTCCGAAAGAAGGAGCAGATTCCGGATTGATTGCACGAGTTACGTAAGCATCAAGTTGAGGCTTGTATTCGTCCCAAATTGTGCGTAGTTTGGAAATCGGATCGTCATCCCAATCCACGCGCAAATCCACGACTGGCCATGAAACTTCGTGTGCAACTTGCACTCCAGCAGAACGTACCGGGCCTTCCTCTCCACCAGCGGATATTCCGGCTTCGAGAGCGTTGATCAGTCGTAGTGCGAGATGTCCGGAACTTTTCTCAAAAGCTGTTACCATTGCTTGCGGAACCTGTTCATTGGCCAAAAGGTTCGCGGCGGCGGCACATTGAAATCCCTGCGCCGAGGCGTGTTTCCCCAAAGCTTTTGCTCCACTGTGAATGGCCGAATTTCCAGAAGAATCCAAAAGCACCAGTTGCCGCCAGTCGATGTAATCGGTATCAGCAACAACTTGAGAAATTACGTTTTTCGCACGGTACATTCCGTTTGAGTTTGCTCCATTTTCCAAAAGGTCGAGCATCCGCTGGCCCAATTCCGGATCGGTAATATTTTGAGTTAGTGCCGCTCCGATTCCGGAACGGGTAAACAAACAGCGGCTGGCTACGCAAATGCTGGATGAAGTAACAGCACCCCCGAGCATTCCTGTTTCAGTACAACGCCCTATTATGGAAAATGTCATTTGTCCCCCCGTAAAGTATTTTCCGGTTCCGGAATCACGGCGATTACGTCTATTTCCAGCAGCCAGTCCGGCTTAGCAAGTCCTGCCACGACCACTCCGGTTGAAACCGGAAACACACCTTTGAGCCACTTTCCGACTGTCCGGTAAACAGTTTCTCTTATAGCACTGTCGGTCAGGTAAATCGTGATTTTACAGATATGTTCGAGGCAACTTCCGGCTTCTTCCAAAAGCTGTTTAACATTTTTCATCGCCTGTTCGGTTTGGGCTTCCGGATTTCCAGGACCGATCAGCTTGCCGTCAAAATCGGTGCCGACCTGACCACGCAGGAAAAGCATGTTTCCGGCACGTACCACTTGACACAGATCATTGTCCAAATCCTGATCCGGATAAGTGTCTTTAGTGTTGAATTTTCGGATGCGGGTATGAACGGTCATTCTTTTTCTCCTGTCTTGCCGACTTTCCACGCTTGCGATTCAGAGGACACGGTACCGGAACTTTTCTCCTGAACAATCTCTGCCTGGCGTTGCGAGGCGTCACGATAGGCGAGGTATTTGTGTTGGATGCCGATGTGGTCGGCAATATGCTTTGCATCGTGCCAGACGCCCCAGATGAACGAAGATCCACGGCGTGACAACCACGGTAGTCCCAAAAAGTAGATTCCGGACTCACTCGAAACCCCACGCTGGTGCTTTGGCTTTCCTTTCGTGTCAAAGGCATCGACCTTCAGCCAACTGAAATCCACGGTGTATCCGGTGGCCCAGACAATCGAGGTGACACCAGCTTCTGCCAAATTGAGTTCAAGCTGGAGATTGCTCAAACATTCCGGATTAGGGAGAAAATTACGGGCTTCGGGTTCTTCCGGTAGATCGAGACCGTTGCGGTTAACATAATCATCAGCAGCATCGAGCAGCGACAGGTAGTCCTCATCACCACGTGCCACGTTGTCTGCAAGATCTGCATGAAATGTCGCGACACCGTCATTGAAACTTTTTGTCATCCCGACAAGTGTGATCCCCTGTTGGGCAAGGTTTCTGAAATCGACTGTATGTCCGCCCCGTGTTCCACTAACGGCGATTGGCACATGTTCTCTACCTGCCTTAGGAGCCTCCGCATCCCATTCACCGAGAACGCCCAGCCACCAGCAATAGTCACGGTTGCGATAGGTGCGTGGAGGACGATCATGCGGTCCAACTGAGAGGTAGACCTTTTTGCCCGCACGCTTTAATTCATCCGCGATTTGTACTCCTGATGAACCAGCTCCCACCACCAGGACAGCACCAACGCGTAGTTGCTCCGGATTGCGGTACTTGGCCGAGTGAATCTGAGTCAGCTTCTCATCTTGAGGAGCAATCGTCGGGATAAAGGAACGTTGGAAAGGTCCGGTTGCGACAACCACGCGCTCGGCCTGGAACACGCCTGCGGATGTTTCAACCGTGAATCCCGACCGGTCAGTATTCTGCACCACCTTCTTCACTTCAACCCCGGTACGGATCGGAGCGTTAATCTTCTCGGCATAAGCTTCAAGATAATCCGCAACCTCCTCTTTCGGAACAAATGCATCGGGATCGTGATCAAACTCCAGACCCGGAAAGTGGTCATGCCAAGCCGGACCATTGGCCACCAGCGAATCCCAGCGTCCCGTGCGCCACGCCTCCGCGATCCGCTTGCTCTCCAGAACAAGATGTGGAACCCCGTGTGTGCTTAGATGCTCACTCATCGCCACTCCGGCCTGTCCCGCACCGACAACAAGCGTATCGGTTGATTTTTCAATTACACCGTCCAAATGCCTTTGCTTGGCGGCTGGATTCAGATCGGTCATCCCAATCCCTTTTTTATAAAGTGAAGCAAATGCCAAAAACCTCAAAAAACCATTTTGAGAATTCATAAGAAAGAATCTACAACATTAAGTAAATATACGGATAATGTAAATTACTAATCTCTGATAATGCTATTATAATTTCTGCTAGCTGCTGATTTTCTAAATTAACGTGAGGTATTCCAGTTTTGATGAACCCGTAAAAAGTCTAAATGGTACACTTGTATTTCATTCCCGCTTTCGCAGGAATGAAAACTATTTACGAATGCATCAGTGTTAGCCTCTTCACAAAATATTGTAATTGAGTCAAGGAAAACAATAGAAATCTCATTTTATGGATTGTCTAAAAACTTTCCAAAACGTACAGCCGTATCCCCGGTTAGTTGCCGACGGGAAGGCATAATGAGGACACAGTTTTTATAAGGTGTCTTTAGCGGTTCTTCACCGTCGTAACCAATAGTAGTTCCGGCTGCCGGAATTACCTCCAGTCCCACGTATCGTTCAACGAAACGAAAAGAATCGGTTTTGATGGTATAGGGTCCGGAAACCTCAACAAACTTTTGCTGAACCACCGGTTGTACGCGGAAGTGCGGAGCAGCTGTTTCTGCCGTGATTACTCCTGTCTTACTGAGAAAGCGCCACGCTGCGGTGATCGCCAACTCAGAACTGCTAACTTCCCAATGCTGTCCGCACTCAATCAGCAAAGCATTTTTTGGACTTTCCTGATTTGAAAACCCTTCATAGTCGCGCATCCGTCGACCCGCTTTGTGTCCGGAATCGCTTACCACCATTTCCGTTATTCCACACTGCCGAGCAAACTCTCTGCCTTTTACGAGAGGCCCGGCTACTATCAAAGGCAGGGTGGTGGTCTGCATCGAATGGATGTCCAGCAGAAAATCTACTGTGTCCACGATTGGCTGCACTTCACGGGCTCGTCTCAATTCAACACTGTCACGGTTTCCTTCCAGTACATCTTTGGTCCAGAGTCGATTGAAGTCTTCGTCAATAAAACGCGAAAAAGTTGGATTTTCCGGATCAAAACTCAAAAAAGCGGCAACGTTCATGAAGGCGAGTGTCAGCTTACCCTGAAGCGGTAGCACCTTGTTTTGCAGAATATCATCGAGAGCGATTGCACCACATATTTCATTTCCATGAACCACCGCGCTGAGCATTACGTGCGGCCCCGATTTTCCGGAATCAAATTGATGGACGTAATCCACACCTGTATTGCCTTCACGATAGGCGGAAATGTCAGGTGCATTAAGCAAAACTGGATAGTTGAGATCGTCTTGTGCAGGCATGAGGTTTGTCCAAGATTAGAGTAGGTGACAATTTAACAATATTTTACCAGCTTTAAGTACAAGCGTTTGCTGAAAGCTAAAGCCTGTGAAGACTGAACCATGGAGCTGGAAACCGGCAAATAAGTTTAGTATTTAATGCATCGTTGCTGCTAACTTACGCTCTAAGTCGAGGCAAGTTTTTCCTGAAGCTAATTAAAACGGAATGGATTCAGCTCTTGTAAACGAAGTACACGCCCTGGACGGTTTCCGGTGTGCTCGCCGTCTTTCCAGACGATTCGACCGTTTACTAGGACTTGTTAAATACCTCTTGCGGGACGGACAGGTTGATCAAAAGTCGCGCTGTCTGTAATGGTGTCCGGATCAAAAATCACCAGATCCGCATAGTTTCCAGACTTAAGTATGCCACGATCCTTGAGACCAAAACAGGCTGCAGGCAAAGAGGTCATCTTCCGTACCGCCTCTTCCAGGCTGAATAGCTTGACATCCCGAACATAATGTCCCAAAACCCTTGGAAAAGTGCCCCAAAGCCGTGGATGAGGGTGTGTGTCTGAAGGCAGTCCGTCCGAACCGATCATGGTATTTGGAAAGGCTAGGATACGGCGTACATCTGCTTCGTCCATCATGAAAAAGATTCCACCACCCGGACTCAGGGCTTTTACAGCTTCCTGTTCACTCATCCCAAGTTCCACGGCAATTTCAGAGAGTTCCCTGCCAGCAGCTTCCGGGAACGGTTCCGACCATGTTATCAACACCCTCTCGGACTGAAAATTACGGTGAGCAGAAAGTACGGTAGATCCGGCCGTGTAGGGATAAGCGTCAAGACCAAGCGGCTGTCCCTTACTAGCCTGATCAATCAGGGCTAGGGTTTCCGCAGAACGTCCGTGGTTGGTAGCACCGCTGCATTTGTGATGTGAAATAATCACAGGAATTTGCGCTTCAGCTCCAATAGCAAAGGTTTCACGCAAAGAGTCTGCTATCATTTCTCCTTCGTCACGCATATGAGTCGAGTGCAGAGCTTTGTGTTCGTGAAGAGCGTACGCGAGTTCGATTACCTCTGTGGTCGGTGCTGAATTGGCGGGTGCATAAAAAAGTCCGGTACTCATTCCGCAGGCGCCTGCTTCTAAGGATTCATCAAGCAAATTACGCATCTTCCGGATTTCATCTGCTGTTGCAGGACGATCATAAGAATCCATGACGGCTACCCGGAGAGCGGTATGCCCAACCTGACAAACTGCGTTGAGGGAGGGTGGATTTTCAGCTAATGTCTGAAGATAATTCCCAAAATCTGTGAAAAATTGATCCTCGCGCTCAACCAGTAAATCGAGTGGAGGAGGAGGACGTTGATCAATTTTCAAGGGTGCAAGGCTGATTCCACAATTTCCGGTAACAACAGTGGTGACGCCCTGGCTGACCTTGCAACTCATTTTTGGGTCAGTGAGCAAAACGTGATCATCATGGGTGTGTGTATCAACAAAACCTGGACAAATCGCCTTTCCTCCAACATCAAGTTCACTAGCTGCCTGAAGATCTCCCAACTCACCAACCGCCAGCAGACGATCATCCAAAATGGCAAGATCGCCGTAATGAGAAGGAGCGCCGCTACCATCTATCAGACGGGCATTACGCAGAATAAGATCAGCTTTTTGGATTTCGGACATTTGGTTTTTTAGTTACTGTCGTTTCAAACTACTGACAAAAATTTAGGAAACATTTTAAGCTTATTCCTGCAATCAGGTGACTTACAAGCACAAAAACACTAACATATTCATGTAATTAACAGATATTAAGGAATTTTTGCAGTCACTATATTTACGAAGAATTCAGCATAACACAGGGTGTTTCAGAAGTTCAGTCAAAAAGACACAAATCATCAATGGCAAACAAGAGCTGAACGTAGGAGTTGTTTTGATCTTAGAGTTGTGCGAGTTGACACTCCCCGAATTTCCTTAAACACTGTGATTGTTTTATTTGGTTGATTTTTATGAGCAGGCAAAATAAATTAGAAGAGTTTTTTATTAATGCACATCTTGAGGAAACACGATGACTAGATTATCAGGTACCGACATTCAGGAGTTTCAGCAAAACGGGGTGACTGTCCTGCGAGGAGTATTCACGGATTGGATTGAATCGCTGCGTAAAGGTGTGGACTGCAACATGGCTGCTCCCGGAGAGTTCAGCAAAACCTACACGACGGAGGGAGACGATGGGAATTTTTTCGGGGACTACTGCAATTGGGATCGCATTCCGGAATATCGGAGCTTTTTCTTTGATTCACCAGCTGGCGAAATGGCCGCAGAACTGATGCAGTCTCAGACAGCACGCATCTTCCACGAACACGTTCTAGTCAAAGAACCCGGAACCTCTAATCCGACTCCATGGCATCACGACCAACCTTACTACTGTGTGAACGGTAAACAGGTGGTGAGTCTCTGGATTCCGCTGGATAAAGTTCCTCAAGCTTCCTGCCCTGAGTTTGTCTCCGGTTCTCATGCCTGGGGAAAATGGTTCTTGCCCCGCAAGTTCAACGGTGTTGACTACAACCACACCGAGGAATGGCTGGAGCCAATTCCGGACATCGAAAATCAGCGCGAGGATTACGAAATCCGTTCATGGGATCTTGAACCTGGCGACGCCATCGCCTTCCACTACCTCACCCTGCATGGAGCCCCCCCGAACATGTCAAAAACATTGCGCCGCCGTGGGTTTGCTGCCCGCTGGCTGGGAGACGACACCACCTACGCCAAACGTTCCGGAGACATCTCCCCACCGTTCCCCGGTTTGGAGAAACGCCTCAAAGTGGGCGACCCCTTGGAGGCTAAGGAATTCCCGCAAGTCTGGCCCCGGAGCTGATCGCCAGTCTGTTCAAGAGGTGTTTCGTTGTACTGCATTGCGTAATCCGGCCGTATAAAACGTGTTAAAGTTTTTATGTCTTGCACCCAAGTTTATCCTCAACGTGGAAAAGTAGAGTCCACGGATTGATTGGATAGTAGTCATAATTTAAAGCAGTTTAACTTCCAAAAATATTATTTGGAAGTTAAAAAGACGTGCCCCATGATTAAGGATTATGAAAGCTCTTTACAAAATCAGGCGAGCAGTTCGCGTAACTTTTCAACGGAGTGGACTGGTATTTGGCAAGTTTGATTTTGGCAGACATAAGCAGTCGCACTATCATTCACCATAGCTCTACCTGAAGTAAGCGGGATGACTTTTTCCGTTTCCGGGTTACCCCCATTTTCCACAAAGGATACTACAATATTTGGATGATATTCACGGCGTAGCTCGTCCAGTAAAAGTTCTGTATCAGCTTCACCACGTCTTCCGGAAATCACAACTTCTTTTACCGCAGAAAGGCTGAAATGCAGGCCGCCAAGCATTGCTGAAAAGCTAACTCCAGCTTGCTCTAAGTGCGGTGCAAAACTCTGGATAATACGCTGAGCATCCCCATAATACTGCGGTCCAAGTCCATAAGCGCTAAGTCTCAGAAACGCATGTGCCAGACTGCTGTTTCCGGAAGGCTCCACGCCATCGTAACCCTCCGCATTCCGTGTGAGCAAAACCTCGCCGTCATTTCCTGTGTCATAATAAGGTCCGTCAGCGTTCCTGAAAAGGCGGTTGGTTTCTTTTGATAATTCAACTGCTTTCCGGAACCATGACAGATCGTAAGTAGTCTCATAAAGATCCAAGCAGGCCACTGTCAGTTGGGCATGGTCGCAAAGGTATGCAGGGAAACGAGCCTCACCATCACGCCAACGCCGCAACAGTCGTCCGGCATCATCGAACAAATTATTGAAAGTAAAATCCGCCGCGCGCGTTGCAATTATTTCAAATTCAGGATCGTCAAAAACACGGGAAGCCCGCGCATATGCGGAAATCATCAAAGCATTCCACGAAGTAAGAACTTTGTCATCCAGCAAAGGACGAACACGTTTGGAACGAACAACCATTAGTTTTTCCCTTGCAGTACAGAGTTTTATCCGCATTTCTTCGGGAGTTATCCGGAATTGTTCCGCCACATCTTCATCTGACCGTGGACGATTTGGAATGTTGTTGCCCTCAAAATTTCCATGCTCCGTGATGTCCCAAAAAGCACAGGCCAGTTCTCCGGTTTCCGTGCCTAATATTTCCAGCACTTCCGCTTTTGACCAGACATAAAATTTTCCTTCGACGCCTTCACTGTCCGCATCTTCAGCGGAAAAGAACGCTCCTTCCAGAGAAGTCATGTCCCGAGCGACATAAGTCAGAACATCCCGTACCGCGGTTTCATATAGTGGATTTTTTGTGATTTGAAAGGTTTCAATCAAAGCCCAGACAAACAGAGAATTGTCGTAGAGCATTTTCTCAAAATGCGGAACAAGCCATTCATAATCAGTGCTGTAACGACTTAGTCCTCCGCCAAGTTGATCATAAATTCCGCCCGCAAACATTTTCTGTAAAGTCTTTTCCACCATTTCAAGAGAATGTGCCTCGCCTGTCCTTTTATAGTGACGTAGCAAAAGCATCAATCCCATACTCGGCGGAAACTTATTTTGAAGCTGTTGATTGAAACCACCGTGCTGTGAATCAAACGATTCTCTGAATTGCGCAACTGTCTGTTCTTCAGCTTCCCAGTTCAGTTGAGATAATCCAGTAGAGGCAGGAACAGCTTTTTGCTGTAAATGAGAAGCGAGTTGATTAGCATTCGAAAATATTTTTTCGCGCTCATTCCTCCACATTAAGGCCAAGTTTTCCAGCAGTTCCCTGAAAGATATTCTTCCATACATAGGCCGCGGCGGGAAATATGTGCCGCCGGTAACTGGTTTGCCTTCCGGAGTTACAAACATATTCAACGGCCATCCTCCCTGTTGACCTAAAGCGTGAAGCGCGTCCATGTGAATTTTGTCTACATCCGGACGCTCCTCACGATCTACTTTAACAGGTACGAAATGAGCGTTCAGAAATGCCGCTAATTCTGGATCTTCAAAGGATTCGCGTTCCATCACATGACACCAGTGACAGGTTGCATAGCCGATGCTGACCAGGAGTAGCTTGTCTTCTTCTTTTGCTTTTTCAAAAGCTTCTGTTCCCCAGGGATTCCAGTCAACCGGATTATGAGCATGCTGGAGCAAGTAAGGACTTTTTTCGTGTATCAGACTATTGCTGAAGGAGTATACTGTCATATTTGTCTACATTAAAATGATTAATTTGTACTGATTCAATGCTATTCTAAGATAAATTATTATTGTTGCAATAAAAATATTTTTGCTCAACTAACTTAACAAGACTTGGCTTTCATAGCAGAATGAAAAACCTGATAAAGGTGGGGGTGAATTTATTTTCAATATTTTGAAATTAGGTATTGACGAAATTATAAATCAATGTTAAATTAGCGGATTGATTATTCAAATCTTGCTTCAAGAAACAAAGAAGAACGTACCAGAACTATGCCGACACTAAGTCAGTTGGTCCGCAAGGGTCGCAAAAGCAAAATAACCAAGAGGGACACACCTGCACTTCAGGCATGTCCACAACGCCGTGGCGTATGTGTGAGAGTTTACACCTCAACTCCAAAGAAACCTAACTCCGCATTGCGCAAAGTCGCGCGGGTACGTTTAACCAATGGAATTGAGGTAACAAGTTATATTCCGGGAATTGGACACAACCTGCAAGAACATTCGGTGGTGTTGATTCGTGGTGGAAGGATCAAGGATCTGCCCGGCGTACGCTACCATGTAGTACGCGGTGCACTTGATACAGTGGGGGTGAAAGAACGCAAGCAGTCCCGCTCCAAATACGGCGTCAAAAAGGACTTGTAAGAAAACGATATGCCTAGAAGAAGAGCCCCGCAAAAAAGATCGATTTTACCCGACCCTAAGTATAAGGACCTTTTGGTCAGCAAGTTCATTAATTCATTAATGAAACACGGTAAGAAGAGTATTGCAGAAAATATTTTTTATGGTGCACTGGATGCGATCACTGAACGTGAATCAGAGTTGACACCGCTCGAAATTTTTAAAGCCGCCATTGAAAACGTGATGCCTTCAGTTGAGGTAAAGTCACGGCGAGTAGGTGGTTCCACCTATCAAGTGCCGATGGAGGTTCGTCATAGCAGGAGTCAGTCACTGGCCATACGCTGGTTGATTGAAAATGCGAATTCCCGCAGTGGCTTGTCAATGCGTGCTAAGTTGGCGGATGAATTTATGGATGCGTCAAACAGGCGTGGAAGTGCGATGAAAAAGAAAGAAGATACGCATAAGATGGCTGAGGCAAATAAAGCTTTTGCGCATTACCGTTGGTAAAGAAACAGGTTTCTGCTGAAACGAATCAGCGCTCCAGATATTAGACCAACGTGGCTAAAACAGTCCCTCTTAAGCAGCGGCGTAATATCGGCATCATGGCACACATTGATGCAGGTAAAACAACTACCACCGAACGCATCCTTTTTTACACTGGACGCATACATAAGATCGGTGAGGTAAATGACGGTTCCGCCACCATGGACTGGATGGAGCAGGAGCAGGAACGTGGAATAACCATTACTTCAGCGGCAACGACCTGTGACTGGGAGACAGATCAGCAGAAATATTCGCTGAACATTATCGACACTCCAGGGCATGTTGATTTTACCGCGGAGGTTGAGCGCTCCCTGAGGGTACTTGACGGTGCAGTGCTGGTGCTCTGTGCAGTCGCCGGAGTACAGCCGCAATCCGAAACGGTCTGGATGCAGGCAAAACGCTATGACGTTCCCTGTATTGCATTTGTCAACAAAATGGATCGTGTTGGCGCGGATTTTGAGAAAGCACTGATCTCGATTGATGATCAGCTATCAGCAAATCCGGTAGCAATACAAATTCCAATCGGCGCTGAAGAACAATTTGAAGGTGTGATCGACCTCGTTTCAATGCAAGAACACCGCTTCAAAGATGAGGCATACGGGGTAGAATACAAAAGTGGTGATTTAACAGCTGAGTGTGAAGCACAGGCTCAGGATTGGCGACAGCAATTGCTGGAGCATCTTTCACTTTACGATGATGACTTGCTGGAAAAGATTGTAGAAGAAGAGGAAGTAAGTCAGGAAGAGGTCATCAAGGTTTTACGGAAAGCAACTTTGAGCGGTCAGATAACCCCTGTACTGTGTGGTAGCGCTTTTAAGAATAAGGGGGTACAGCAACTGCTCGACGCGGTAGTGCATTACCTCCCATCTCCGCTTGATATTCCTCCTGTAGAAGGTGATCATCCGGTAACAAAACAGTTGGTCGGCAGAGAGGCTTCTGTTTCAGAACCGCTGTGCGCACTCGCATTCAAAGTCGCGAGCGACTCTTTTGCAGGGCAGCTGACATTTGTTCGTGTTTATGCAGGAACTTTTGAAACAGGGAAGTCAGCCTACAATCCACGCAAGCACAAACATCAGCGGATTGGGAACTTGGTTAAACTGCACGCTAATAAGCGTGAAGATGTAACCTCAATCAGCGCAGGAGACATAGGAGCAGTGGTCGGAATGGAGTTGATCACAGGAGATACGCTCTGTCCAAAAGATCATCAGATCGTCCTGGAAAGAACACAGTTTCCGGAACCGGTAATTGATCAGGCTATCGAGCCAAAGACGAAACCTGATCAGGACAAACTGGAAGAAGCACTGGAGCGTTTGATGCAGGAAGATCCTTCTTTCCGGAGCAGGATCGATACTGAAACAGGACAGAACATTATTTCCGGAATGGGCGAACTCCACTTGGAAATAATGGTAGACCGACTTCAACGTGAGTTTAGAGTAGAATGCAAGGCAGGAACACCAAGGGTCGCCTACCGCGAAACGATTACACAAGCAACTGACTCAGAAACTAAATTTGAGCAGTCGCTGGATGGCAAAGTGCAGTTTGCTTTTTGCAGGATCAGCCTGGAGCCATTAGAAGCGGGAGGCGGATTTGAGTTTGAAAACAAATTATCTGCAGATGAGTTACCCTCAAATTTTGCTGAAGCGGTTGAGGAGGGAATTCAGGGTGCAATGAGCAACGGTGTACTAGCCGGATTTGCCATGATTGACCTGAAAGCAACCCTTATTGCAGCAGATTATGAAGAGGAACTATCCACGGAAGTCGCATTCTCGATTGCGGGAATAAATGTTCTACGTGCAGGGGTTAAGAAGGCAAAGCCGACTTTGCTTGAGCCTTCAATGAAGATAGAAGTTGTCTCGCCTGTGTCATTTACAGGTGAAGTAATTGGAGACCTGAACGCTCGTCACGGACGTATACGCGGAATGGAGGAGCAGGGTGGAATTCAGGTTATTTCTGCGGAAGCACCGCTTGCGGAGATGTTCGGTTACTCTACTCGTTTACGTTCGCTTACACAGGGGCGGGCATCATTCACAATGCATTTCAGCCACTACTCTTCTGTGACTGAAGCAACAAGGAAGGCTCTCACAGGAGAGTTGGCCAGCTCAGGCTGAGCGTAATTTATTAATTAGTCAAAAATAGGAAAAGAAACAGGAGACGAGATGGCAAGAGAAAAATTTGAGCGCTCAAAACCACATGTAAACGTAGGCACAATTGGCCACGTTGACCACGGTAAAACAACTTTGAC
>Ga0209403_10003133_pt1 | contig 18981 bp, 18 predicted proteins | sample ArcticOcean_MG_C_8_FD_187440 | JGI IMG/M metagenome (GOLD analysis project Ga0209403, IMG submission 187440) | Marine microbial communities from western Arctic Ocean - ArcticOcean_MG_CB11_86 (SPAdes) (version 2) | ecosystem: Environmental > Aquatic > Marine > Oceanic | place: Arctic Ocean... | reverse complement strand
GGAATTCGAATATTATATATTTTAATTTTTTTTAATTTATTAAAAATTTTTTCTGATTTATATTTTGATTTTGCATAAAGATCTTCATTAAAAAAATTTACTTTTTCATTAACTGCGCTTCTATTTTTTTTCCCATAGATAGCGACTGTAGAAAAATAAATCATTTTTTTTATTTTTTTGTGTTTTTTAATTATTTCAAAAATTTTTTTATTAATTTTTAAATTAGTCGTGAATACACTTTTTTGAGATTTTCCTTTTGTTACATTACCCAGATGACAAACAACATCAATATCTAATGGCATTAAAAATGATTTACTAATTATATTTTTCTTATATCGAATAAAAAATTTTGAATTTTTTTTTTTTAAATAATTTGTATTATAATTGCAGTAGCAGTAAAAATTTTTTCTTATTAAATAATCTGTTATTTTTCTTCCAAGTCTTCCACTTGAGCCAGTAATAAAAACTTTCATTTTATGCTAATAAGTCTTGATTATTTTTTAAAAAAGAAGGACTTATTATATATTGTTTGTTAAAAGGGAAATTATTTCTAAATTTTGACCAAAACTCTTTTTGCAATTTTAAATCATCATTACTTAATTCGAGCTTTTTATCTAAGTATAAATCCATTTCTTGTGCTAAATTATTTATTTCTTCAGGAGTGTTATTAACAACCTTAATGCCTGCTTCTTTGTAATCACTAGAGCGGGTATATAAACCTATTGGCAAACCAGTTATTTTGCTTTTTTTAGAATTCGGATCTAGTAACTCCACAAAAGTTAAAAATTTATTAGTTTCTAGGCTAAACATTTTTTGCGGTATAAATATAGTTTCTCTTCCAAGTGGGCTGCGCAAATCCAAATGATGCACATTTATTAAAGCCATGGGTTTGTTTAAACACATTCCAATTTTATCGAGCCCTCCCTCTGATCCAAGAAAAAATTTGCACTTATAAATTAAATAAATATCTAAGTGAGGAGTAATATACTTAGATTTACTATAATCAAAAAAATTCTTTTCTGATAAATTTAATTTTTCCTCAGTAATATTTCCTAATCTAATTAAAAATCTATTTTTTTTACTTAAGTTTTTAATTGTTAATTCAAAATCAGTGACAGGAGAATTTCTAAAATCATGATATGACATATTAAAGTTAGGATTATAATATTTTTTATATGCTCCATCTCTATTATATAAAACTATTAAAGACTGTTCTGATTTTTTATTTATAATTTTGCTTAATCGATTATATTCACTATCGCATCTAAATAAATCTTCTTTACTAAATTTAATATATGTATTGTTCTGTTGATTTAATTTTACATCATTTTGATTCAACGCAAAATCTCCATTTGTATGAGACATTACCAAGATAAGCTTTTTTATTTTCAAAAAGACTAGAGTCTCATAAATATTTTGAAGTAAAAAATTATATATTAAAAATAAAATTTTATTTTTAGGATCTACAAACATAAATTTTCTAGCAAGCAGTTCCATCCAAAAAATATTAGATATACCTTTCTTTAAAAGAAAAATTTTATACGCTTGATTAATATGAAAAAAATCTAGGTGATTTGTTAGTAAACCGTTTTTCTTCCTTAAAAAATAATTTTTATTATTAATAGTAGTACCTCCCACAACATAGTCTATAGATGTAAATCTAATTTTTTTAAAAAAACTAATAAATATTATTAAAAAAGTGAGTGGTGTAAATAAAATTAATTTAATTATTTTATAAATTTTAAAAAAAATTATTTTAATATATTTTAATACAGTAAACATAGAATTTTACTTAAAATGTTTTAAAAAATTAATTTTTCCTTAAAATATTTTTTTTATACTCAATACTTAATTTTTTAAATTTTGTATTGTTTTTAATTAACTGGTTATACTTGCCTTCTGCAATAATCTTACCTTCATCAAGTAATAATATTTTGTTACAATATGCTAAAGATTTTATCCTGTGGGTAACAAATATAATTGTTGTATTTAAAAAATTTTTTTTAATATTTTTAATAATTTTACTTTCAGTAGTATTATCTAAAGCATTTGTAGCCTCATCAAGAATTATTACCTCAGGATTACAATATAATGCTCTAGCTAATATTAATCTTTGTTGCTGCCCCCCACTTAGTCTTACTCCGTTTTCGCCTAATTTTGTATTGTACTTGCCGGCAAGCTTTTTTTCAATAAAATCTGAAAGCTCCACAATTTTACATATTTCTTTAACATCATTAATTTTTTTACCTCCAAAAATTATATTATTTTCGATAGTATCGTTCAGCACATAGCCGCTTTGCGGAGCATAACCTAATTTTTTTTGCCAAGAATTTATGTATTGTTTCTTCAATTCCAACCCATCAACTAAAATTTTTCCAGAGTTCGGATTAAGAAGTCCGCAGAAGATATCTAAAAAAGTTGTTTTACCATGTCCACTTTTTCCACAAACCCCAATAAAATCACTTTTTTTTATTTTATTACTTAAATAAACAGTAGGCTTTGAACTTTTTTGGTATGAAAATTCTACTTTTTTAAACTCTATTTCATTTTTAAAAGTCACTTTTAGATTTTTTGATAATCTATTGAGACTTTTTTTTTTATGAAAATTATAAGAATCATTAAAATCTTTAATAATTTTATCAAAGGTTGGTTTATAAAACTTTATCTGCATTAATTGTGAATATATTTCTTGTACTGCTGGTATCATTCTTTTTAAAGCTATAGCCATTACTCCTACTAAAGGTATTATTTCTTTAAAATTTTCGGAAGTAAAAAAAACATATAAAGCTATAATTAGTAAGATTCCACCAGCTAAAATCTCTACGCAAAATATTGGAATATTTCCAAAAAGTATTTTTTTTATTTCTGCTTTTTTAAACTGAAGTGCAATTTTAGAATACTTTGAAACAAAGTTTTCTGTATTTTTCTTTAAGATTAATTCCTTAATTGAGCCAAAGGCGTCGGTAATTGTACTTGATGTTACAGAAAAATATTTTGGTGTAACTTTTCCTGCCTCAAGAGCTTTTTCACTAAATATTTTAAAAAAAAATTTATAAAACAATAATAATATAAATAATATAATTAAAGTCATGGTTGGTTTATAAAAAAATAAAAATAATAGAATTAAAAAAGAGGAAAAAATACTATTTATTATTAGCAATGTGGGTGTAATGTATCCTCCAACTGTTGCATTCACATAATTTGTACATCTTTGTAATAAATGAGCATTATTTTGAGATAAAAAATAATTGTATGGTTTATTTAAGTAAAAAGAAAATAAATCTCTAGATTTTTCGTAATATAAATTTTCTGTAAAAACTAAAGCAAAATATCGAGAAAATAATCTCATAGATTGATTTAATATAATTATAGTAAATGAACCAAATCCTAAAAAAATAATAAATTTATTAGTTTCAAAGTTTAAATATGAATTTAATTTAATAAAAAAAATATTTGTATTTAATAATGCTGGATCAGATAAAATTGTTAAAAATGGCAATATTGAAACTACTCCCACCAAATCAAGAATGCCTGAAAAAAATAATAAAAGTAAAAGAATAAAAAATTTTTTTTTATTCTTTTTTTCTAAAACACGCCAGACGGTTTTAAATTTTGTATACAATTTTTTAATAATACTGATTTAATAAAGTTGAACTTATGTTCGCCATTGCTTTTAAAGGATGGCTAAAATGATTTTTATTTTCTAGATCAATCATATCTTTAAATTTTTTATTTTTTGTTTTAAATTCTTCATTTATTTTTTTATCTAAAATATCTAACATCTCAACTGTTGCTTGGTGTATCTCTTCTTCAGTGTTATTAATTATTTCTATATTATTTTTCTCATATTGATTGTTGTTCACATAAAAACCGATTGGAAGTTTAAAATACTCATTTAATTTAATTGGTTTATTAGTTGTTTTATTGATCAAATTTTTTGGTAAAAATAAATTTTTTTCTTTTAACGAATAGTAATCTAGACCTGCAAGATAATTCACTAGTAATACCGGCACATCAAACATATTTGCTACTGCCCAGTAGCCCGATGAAGTTCCTAAACAAAAACGATTTGTAGCAGCGAGAAATATATCCATGAATGAATTTTTTAAACCGCCAAAAGGGTAATCAATTAATCCTTTAATATTTTTAATCGGTGTCATATTTTTGTCTCCTACTCTAATTACATAACCTCCCCGTTTAACAATTTCTTTTATGGCCTTAAAATATGTAGTAGGATTTGAATTAGTAAATTCGTTTCCTTTTCCTTCTCTAATATGAAGAGTTACGTACCAAGCATCTTCAGGTATATTCATTTTTTTTAAAATTTCTTTACCTTTTTGACTGTCAGCTGCGCTTAATTTTAGATAATTAAACTCTTTATTTTCTACAACTTTATCCTTCATTAATTGAAGAAGAAAATTTATTGCTACTGGAAATGGATAGTAATTATTCTTAAATGGTAGAACAAATTCCATAGGAGTTTTAAATATTTGCGCTACATAACCCAATCTAAAATATAGTGATGTGTCTGATATTATATTTAAATGATTTTTAAAATTATTATATAAGGCAGGATTAGTAATTTTAGCATTTCCCCTAATTAGTAAATTTGGTCTAGGTGCTTTTTCAAAATTTAATTTATACATTAAATAATAAAATAAACTCCAATGATTACCAAATGACCCTAAAATTTGTTGTTCTGGAATAAATTCTCCATTAATAAATTCTAAATTATTTTTTTTTATCCAATTGTTTCTAACTTCATCATAATTCTTAACTTGATTAAAACCTGATTCTAAATCAGAATTTGTATTACTATTTGTGTTATTGAATGCTTGATTTAAATAAATAAGTGGATGTGAGTAATGTTTTTTTGTTAATCGTTCTAACTCTATTGATCTTTTTTTTATAGACTTTATTTTATCAATATTTTTTAAATTATTTAAAACTTTATCGCCATTGATTTTTTCATAAATATAAAAAGTTTTTTGCTTTAATGCATTATTGATTTTTTTGATAATTTTTTTTATCATAATTATTAAATAATTTAATTAATTTTGGAAGAGAACAATTTTATAACTCTTTGTATTTTAATAGGTTTTATTTTTAAAATTTTTGAAGTTTTATTCATATTTAAAGCTGTTGTTAAATTTTTTTTTAAAAATTTTGATTTGTTTTCTTGTTTGACGGATGAATAAACTAAATTTTTATTTAAATTATTAAAATTTAATATTTTTTTTGCAAAATCATAATAACTAATTTCTCGTTCACCAGAGAGGTGATGTATACCATAGTATTTATTTTTAATAATTTTAAAAATCATATCTTTGGTGTCTTCATATGTAATAGGTGCTAAATTAAAATCTTTTGAAGCTAAAAAAAATTTTTTTTTATTTATTTTAAAAATCCAGTCATTAAATGGAGAGGTAAAAGCTCCTATGTTTTTTGTTAATCTTAATATGGATAAATATTCGCCTTTTTTTTCTTTATTAGCTAAACGTAAAATCTTTTTTTCAGCTATTGATTTCAGTTTTCCATATATCGACTGCGGGTTTTGTTTTGAGCTTTCTTTTGGCAAATTAACCTTATTTTTAAATACAGAACTTGTAGACAAATAAATTACAAAAATATTTTTTTTTAGAAGCTTTGAAATTAATTCTGGTATTTTAATACAATTAATACGATAAGCGTATTTATAATTTGCTTCACAATTCTTGTTTCCATCTATCCCCGCCAACACAACCGCGGTATCAATTTTATTATGTATTTTTAAATTTTTAAGCTTAGATAAATCTAAAAATATTTTTTTTTTAGAAGATGCTTTTTTTCTTCTTGTTGTAGATGTTATTTGGAAATTTTTCTTTTTTAAATATGGTATTAAAAATTTCGCAATTTTAGAATCTTCTCCGATGACTAAAACTTTTTTCTTATTTTTTTTCAAATTTTTAATTTGGTGAAATTTTATTATTCAAAATAAATAAATTCGTAATCTCCTGAATATTTACATGTTTTAAATATCCATTTCCATTCATCGTCATCAAAAAAGCATTCTGCGGTTAAGGCCCAACATTGTAAGTTAAATAGTTCTTTTTCATTTCTATATCCCTCAACCATTATATATGCTTGTTTTCCAACTCTTTGAATTTCTTTAATAGATTTATATAAATCATGCAGTTTTAGATTATGCAAACAGGCAGAGGTCATTACTAAATCAAAGCTTTTTTTTTTAAATGGGAATTTATCTCTTGCGTTATGTAAAAAAAGAAATTTTTTAATTTTTTTTTTTGAATTTTTTAAACCATATTTAGAAACATCAAAACCTCTTATTTTTAGATTAGGCAATAACTTTTTCATTTCATAAAGAAGAAACGCCTTACCACAACCTACATCTAAAACTGACGAATTATTGTTTAGTCTATATTTTTTTATCATAGCTTTTGCTACACCAGCCCACCTTCCAGAAATATATTTGTATCCTCCATATCCATATCTCCTTTTTCCATCCCAATAATCATACTCAAAGTTTCTTGCTTTTTTCATGCAATAAACCTTATTATTAACCATTCTCTGCAAATAAGACCTATTTGTTGATTTATGAAGTCTAGTGATAAAATTTACTAATTTTCCCATATTTAGATTTGCTTTTTAATAATTTTTAGATGTAGCCGCCATCAACATTAATGTTGGTGGCTGAAGCAAATGAAGCATGTTTAGATGCTAATAATAAAACAAATGGTGCTATTTCTTTTGCATCACCAAATCGTCTAATAGCGTGGTGGTTTTTAAGGTAATTTTTAATTAATTCAGGTTCATTTTTTGATAATCTATCCCAATGTTTGCCTTTAGATAATATAACACCAGGCATTATTGCTGAAACTATAACTCCAAATTTTGCTAATTCTCTACCTAAAACTTTTGTATACATGTTTAAAAAAGCTTTGGCACAAGTATATGCTGGAGCTGGAGCTTCTCCGTCAGACATTGTTCCGCCAGTCACTGCATTTGAAGAAGAGATATGAACTATCCGGCCCCATTTTTTTTCTTTCATTTCTTTTATTAAAATATTATTCATTTCTATTGCTATTCCAACATTAAACATCCAAACATCTATCCATTCTTTAATATCAACAAACATATCTTTGCTTCCTAAGCTTCCACCTAAATTATGGATGACGATTTCTACGTTTTTATTATCTTTAATAATTTTTTTTGCCGCATTTGAAGGCTCTCCTGTCTTTCTTAAATCTGTAGCAATATAACTATGACCTTTTTTTTCTCCTCCATATTTATTTATTAAATTTTTTAATTTTTCTTCATCTCTCGCAATCAATGTTAGCTGACATCCTTCAGCAGCAAATTGGTTTGCTATTTCTTCACCAATACCTCTGCTGGCGCCTGTAATTATAACTCTTTTATTTTTTATACCTAATTCCATTTTTATTTATTTTTTAACCATGATACTATTTTTTTACTTACAGATTCAGAGTCAATCTCATAAACTTTCTGAAGCCAATCTCTATTTCCATAAAACTTACTATATTTATCTTTAATACCAAATCTTTTAATTGGAATATTAATTTTTTCCTCTGCAATTATTTCACATAGTTGGCTACCAATACCTCCATCTATATGTTGTTCTTCAATACTAATTACAGCTTTTTTATTTAGTAAAATTTTTTTTAATTTTTTTTTATTTAATGGCTTTATTCTATAAATATCAATTATACTAGTGCTTATATTGCGTTTGTTTAAATACGTTGCTATTTTTTTTACTTTATGTAACATGCATCCAGTTGTTACCAAACATACATTATTATATTTATTAGATTTAATTTCTACTACGCCTTCACGCAGTTCTGATGTCTTAATGTTGTTATCTGGAAAAAAACCTTTATCTAACTTTATGTATACTGGCTGCTTAGATCGGTATGCAATATTTATAGCTTCTTTTGAAGATTTATTATCTGAAGGATGAATAATTTTTAAATTTGGTAATGACCTCATCATAGCAACATCTTCAATAGCTTGGTGAGAAGTTCCATGATAAGCATAAGTCAAGCTTGATCCATTACCAACTATAGTTACTGGTAAGTTTGGAAAACATATATCCATTTTTATTTGTTCAAAACATCTTTGCATTACAAAAGGTGTAATTGTAAATATAAAAACTTTTTTTCCATTTAGTGCCATACCCGCAGCAAAGCTAACCATATTTTGTTCAGATACACCTATATTCATATATTGATTTTTAAGTTTATTTTTAAAACTAGCTAACGCCCATGCGCCATGGTCAGCAGATATAAAGTGAACATTTTTATCTTTTTTGCCATAGTGTTCGAGTTGGTGAAAAAAGGCAGTCATAATATCTATATTATCCTTGTTTACTCTCATGTTATGCTAACTCCTTTAGAGCTTTTTCGTATTCAAGTTTTTGAGGTACCGCATGATGCCACTTAACATTTTTTTCCATAAAAGAAATCCCTTTTCCCTTAATAGTGTTAGCTATAATTACAAGGGGTTTTAGATTTTGCGTTTTTTTTGCTTTTGTCATTGCCCTGTTTAAATCTTTATAAGAGTGACCATCTATAGTTATTGTTTCATAGCCAAAAGATTTTATTTTCTTGTCTAGTGGGTCTAATTTCATACAATCCTCAGTTCTATCCATAACGATTTGGTAATTCCTATCAATAATAATAACTAAGTTATTTAGTTTATAATTGCTTGCAAAAAGTAATGCTTCCCAAACAGAACCTTCATAAAGTTCTCCATCACTTAACAAAACAAAAGTTTTGTATTTCTTTTTATCTATTTTTGCTGAGTAAGCTATTCCGCATGCTATTCCTAAACCATGCCCAAGAGATCCTGTATCAAATTCTACTCCAGGAACTTTGCCACTTAAATGAGTTGCAAGCCTTGTGTTATTTTTACAATAAGTTTTAAGTTCAGAAAATTTAATAAAACCAAGGTGAGCTAAAAGTGAATAAAAAGCAGCCGTCGCATGACCTTTGCTGATAATTAATCTGTCTCTATCTTTAAGATTAGGGTTGCGAGCATTAAACTTTAGATGTTTTCCATAATAAAGAGCTATTAAAATATCTATGCAGGATAAACTCCCGCCTATATGTCCTGTTTTTGCAAAATATATTGTCTTTAAGATAGTTGTTCTAATTTTTTTTGATAGTTTTATAAAATCCATAATAAATAAACTGAAAAAATTAATAATTATTTAGCTGAGTAATTTTACTTTAACGGTAGAAGCCATCCACAACGATTGCAAGCTTCGACGGTTCCATGTTTTTTTATAATTTCCTTAAATTCTGCAAATTTTTTTCCATATATAACTTTTTCTAATCCTTTTTTTACATTACCCATATCTATAGCTAGGCATGGGAAAAGAGTTCCATCAACATTTATATGAACAGTTCCCCATGGAGCAGAACAATGTTTGTATAAATTTTTGTCATGTTTTTCATTATTTAGATAATCAATTTCTAAATTTTTTGAATCATCTATAATAGATGCTACTGCTGGGTGGAGATATGCAGTTTTTTTACTTTTTGAATTATAAACTTTTGTTTTGTTTAATTGATCAACAATTATTTCCCAATTTTTATAAACTTGAGCATTACTAGGTTCATATATTTTTTTTAAATCAAACATTATATCTGAGTGTTGAATAGGTGAACCTTTTAAAAACTGAAACGCATGTGTATCGCACTGCAAGTCATCGACACAATATTTATGTATATCCAATAAATCACTAGCATTTTCATCTAAAACTACTGTTTTGGAGTCTAATACACAATCTGCACGATTTAATTCTTTTTTTCTTTTTTGAAAATAAAACATCATGCTTTCAACATGTTCCCATTTTTCATCCCATTTTTTTTCCTTAATATTTGCAGATTTTCTAATTAAATTTTTTCTGTTATCTATTGATATTGATAAAACTTTAAAATTTTTATATCCAAGCATAAAATCTATCAAGTTTTCAGTTAATAAAATCCCGTTTGTTATCATGTTGCACTCAAATTTTGATGCTACATAATCAAAGACTTTTCTAAAATCTTTTAAGACAACTGGTTCACCTCCAGTTAAAGTTACTCTAGAATTTGGGGGTAATTCATTAGTCAACTTGATCCAATCCTTGGCTGTCATTGCTCCTTCTTGTTTTTTTCGATCTTGAAAACAAAATGTGCAAGCTAAATTACATAAATTTGTCAACACATAACAATATCGCTTTGGGTATGCATAATTATTTTCTTTAGCATCTTTAGCATAATTAATTAAATTATCGTGGTATTTGCTTTTATTTATCTGTTCCATTATTTTATCTATTAGTAATAATACCAAAGAATATGTCTTTGCCCATTTTTTAAATTAGATGCATAATGAGCTGTTTTAAGATCTAATAATATCAAATCTCCTTTGTTACCAGTTAAATACGTTTTGCCTAATTTTTCCTCTAAAAATTTTGTCTTATCTTTATTTACAAAATGACTGCCCCCTTCATCAGGTTTAAATTTAAATGTTTCTAAAAGCATATTTAAATGAATTTCTTTTATTTCTTTTAAGTGCATTGATCCTTTATAACAAATTGTTGGTCCATTTTCTTTTGTTACTTCTTCTAAAGGTACAATAAACCTTAACTCATGTGAAAAGGTATCAAGATGAGGTTCGCCTGCTATCATTTCTTTTGTGCAAGGTTCGGGGACTGATTTATGGTTAAAAGATCCGTCATGAGTGACGCTATAAACTAAAAAGGGTTTGCTTGAAGACAAAGTATAAATTAAAGTTATTAAATTAGTTTTAAAATCTCTTCCAATTTTTTTAAAAAATTGATTAATAACGTTAAGTTTTTTTACTTTTATAGATCCTCTAATTTTTTCTATTCTCAAATCATTATCTAGATGTAAATTAGTTTGTCTCTTTCCTTCACTTAAATCATCAAAAGGCAACTTGTCTAATTGCTTTAAACATTCTTCTTTAATTTTCGTAATTTCTGCTTCTGAATAAAAGTTTGGTATTACAGCAACCCCATTTTGTTTGAGGTCAAATAAAGCTTTTCCTATTTTACTTTTTTTACCAATTATTAAAGTAAATATAAAAATTCTTAATTTTAAAAAAAAATCGTCAAGATTTATAAAAGCTAAAAGTATTTTTTTAGCAAATTTTCTAGACAACTTATTAATAAATCTAAATTTTAAAATTATTTTTCTAGTTATCATTAAAATTAATAAATTATTTTTTTAAAAATTTTTTCCATACATCTTCAATGAGCTTCATGTCATTAATTATGTCAAAAGCATTATTTGTTTTTACTTTATTTAACTTTATATCATTTATAAAATCATCTGCCTGTCTTTTAAATGACCAGCTTTTAAATTTTATACTAATTTTTTTCTTTTTATTATTTTGATAAATTATACATTCTGCTGCTTTTTTTTTATAATGCTGTGGAGGTAAATTTATTTTAATACTACCTTTTTCAAAATATATTTCAAATGATTCATCCCATCCTTTTTTTGTAAAAAATCCTGTCTCTAAAATTGCTGAATAATTTCCACAATCAAAAATCACTGTAGACATTTTTTTTTCAGAAAGATCTGAAAATTTTACCTTTGGAATTATATTTGTAAAGTAACGGATTAAATTAATATTATGACTATAAAGATTTAAGTATTTCTCATATGACTTTTTATACTTATTTGGTAGCCAATTTGGCTTGGATGGCCAAAACGGTTTTGCTAAAAAGTTGCCTTCAATTGTTTTTATATAATTATTTTTTTTATCATAGCCATCTCCTGACAATCTGTGAGATTTAATTAAAATAACATTTCCTAATTTTTTATTTAATTTAAACTTTTCAAATATCTCCTTACCCTTTTTTATACCCTGATCATAAATCTTATTGTATCCAATTTTATATAATGACTTATTTTTTTTTGCTGTAGAAATTAGTTTTTTTGCCTGATTGAAAGTTGATGCCATTGGTTTTTCTGTAAATACAGGCTTTCCTAACTTTAAAAAATCAAAAGCTATAGCTGGCATCATATTTCTTCTAGTTACAATTACTATTCCGTCATAATCTTCAATGTCTTTAATAAGATCTTTATGACTCAAATATTGATTTTTAATTTTATATTTTTTTGAAATTTTTTTACGTAATTTTGTTCTAACTTCAGCAAGTCCCCAAATTTTACAACTATTATTTTTTGAAAAATTTTCAATAAATCCAATTTGCCCATTAAAACCCCCTCCCACAAAACCAAGTTTAATTTTTTTCATTATTAATTTAAAAAGTTAACTAAAATTTTAACATCCCCAGCTATTTGCATTTTTTCAATTTCTTTTTTTTTAAACCAACCTAAGTTTTGTCCTTCTCTTAAGTTATTAAATGTTATTTCGTCCCTAGGCAGTATTGAAAAAAAATGTATGTAGCTTTTCGTAATAGTATGATAGCCCTCATAAATTTTAGAAATAATTTCAGAATTTATTAACAATTCCTCATAAAGTTCTCTTATAATACACTTTTCCGCAGTCTCTTTTTTTTTAAACGCACCACCAAAAAAACCCCATGAATTTGGGTATGCAATATTTTTTTTATCATCTCTCAGCTGTAGCAAATACCTATTTTTATTCACTATTATTCCCTTAGAAACAAGTTTCATTTATCTAATTTAATCTTCTTGGGGCTAAATTTGAGTAAAAATTTTATCTTAAATAAATTTTCAAATTTAATTATGTCTTTTGCATTTTTAATCAAAATATCTTCAAGTGAAAATAATAATTTTTTTTTCTTTTTAATTATAACTTGATAAATTTTTTCCCTAGATTTTTTATTTTTTGGCATTTGACTAGAGCTATAGAAGGCAATGCCATCAAATTGGTTTTTTGCTAGGTCAATTACCACCTGATTTAAGGTCAAATAGGATTTTTTCATCCCATATTCTGTGGCGCTTAACTTATATTCAAAACCTCTTTTGCTACAAGCTTCCCTTATAACTAAATTTTGCACCTTTTGTTGAACCAATGAGTCGTCATTGAGTTTTCTGCTTGATACATATCCTTTAAATTTCATATTTTATTCTCCTGGAAATTTATATTTAATTCCTATCTCGGAAGCAGGCCTTATAGTTATTGGAGAAAAAAAACTACCTAATTCTTTCTGCGCATAGGGTGTAAATAGTCCTTTAAACCTACAATTAAAAGAAATTCTAGTTTCATTTGTTATATTAATTACATTGCCGTGTGGTAAATTTTGGTTAAATAATAAAAAATTTCCATAATTTATTTTTATAAAACTAAGATCTTTTTTTAACATAGAGTGTAAATCTGAAGAAGACTTAATTTTCTTTTTTGTATAAATTTTTCTAAACTTAATATCTTTTTCAGAATTAAGAATAAACATTGATTTTGTCTTGAAACAATTTACCATTGGTAGCCATAGAACTGATTCAAAAGGAGAGTCTCCAGACCAGGTATCAGAATGCAAAGGTAATAATGAATCTTCATCGTGAGGATATTGTATCGATAAATTAATTTTATTTTGCATAGCTAATTCATTTCCAACAATTGAAGACAAAGTGTTTTTGGCTAATAAAAAAAAGTTTTCTCTAAATTTTTTATCATTATTAGTTAAATTAATTAATTTTAATCTTAAATTATTTAAATTTTTTTTATTTGTAAAATTATGCATTTTATCAAATGAAAAATTTTTAATTTCTTTTTTGTTTAATTTTAAAGCTTTTTCTACTTTTTTTTTTACGAAATTTTTTATGTAACTTAGAGATTTTTTATTTTCTACATTTTTAATTATGTAGCCTTTTTTTAAATAATCTTTTTCTAATTTTGAGTGTTTATTCATTATTTTTTAGTTAAAATGGTCCTTCAAAATCTTTGAATGGAATATCTGTTTCGTTTAACTTAATTTTTTTTAAATTTTTATCCTTTTCTTTTTTATTTATTTTTTTCTTTGTAAGTTTGGTTAAAGCATTAAAGATTTCACTTGGATCTAAATATGAGTATTTAGCTAATGTTCTGGTGCTTGCAACTGGTATTTCTTTAACACCCAATCTAATTGGAGCAGCTTTTAAATCTTTAAAAATATTTTCTGAAACTATAGACATTATTTCTGAACTTATTCCAAAAGATTTCCATCCATTATCAACTATAAGTATTTTTTTTGTTTTTTTAACAGACCTTAAAATTGTTTTTTTATCAAGAGGTCTTAAAGTTCTTAAGTCAATAATCTCTGCTGAAATTTTACTTAATTTAATAATTTTTTTTAATCTCAGAACTTGAACTAAAGCTTCTGAAAAAGAAATGATAGTTACGTCTTTTCCCTTTTGTAAAACTTTTGCTTTACCGATTGGAACTGAATAAATCTTTTTTGGAACTTCGCTAGATATATTATGTAACCATCTATGCTCAAAAAAAATAACTGGGTTGTTATCTCTAACACTGCTGGCTAATAAGCCTTTTGCATCATATGCGTTTGATGGAGAAACAACTTTAAGACCTGGTATGTGTGAAAAAATAGTTTCCAAGCTTTGTGAATGTTGAGGGCCTTGACCCCAACCCTTTCCAATAATTAATCTTATTACTATTGGAACTGTTTGTTTACCTGCAGACATAAAATTCCATTTTGCTGCTTGATTTATTATTTGCTCCATTGACAGCAATGCAAATTCAACTCTTTGATGAGAAAAAATTGGCCTTAAACCTTGTATTGCCGCTCCTATACAAATACCTGTTAAAGCACTTTCAGATGTTGGTGGTTCCAACACACGATCGTTTCCAAAAATTTTATTTAAATCTTTTGTTGTTCCAAAAATTCCTTTTGGATCATTTATGCCCAATCCCATAAGCATGACATTCTTATCTTGTTTCATTAATTGAACTAAACCTTGTCTAATGGCTTCAAAAAATTTTATCTTTGGCATTTTTAAAAATATTTAAATTTATTTAATAATTTTTTGGATGGAAATTTGCTTTTCTTAGCAAAGATAAAAGCTTTATCTATTTCGTTGTCTATTTTTTTTTCAACAATATTCAATTTTTTTTTAGAAATATGTCTAATAATTTTTTTCCTTATATTTTTAAGTGGGCATTTTTTTATCCAATATTTTAATTCATCTTTTTTTCTGTAGCCTAAATGGTCGTCCCAAAAAGGACCTACATGCTCTAACCATCTATATGTTTTGAATTCTAAAAATATTGGTTTATTATTTTGTCTTATTTGGTTTATGCTTTTTTTAGCTAAATTATAAACTTTTAAAACATCATTGCCATCTGCAGAAATTGCTTTGATGCCATGGCTTTTAACAATTTTAACTAAATTTCTATCTTTAGGTTGTCTATCTTTTAACGGAGTATAAACAGAATATAAGTTATTTTCGCAAACAAATAATATTGGGAGATTGTTTACTGCAGCAAAGTTAACAGTTTCGTGAAAGATGCCTTCCTCTGTTGCTCCTTCGCCAAAAAAAACAACTGTCACAAATTCTTCCTTGGACATTTTTGATTTAGCTTTTAACGCTACGCCTGCACTTATTGGTATAGGGCTGCCGACGATTGGGATTGACATGATAAATCCAACTGATTGATCTTGAAGGTGCATTGATCCTCCCAACCCTTTTGCGCAACCAGTTTTTTTACCGTAAATTTCTGCTATCATTGCTTTTAAATTTCCACCTTTTGCAAGATAATGTGCATGACACCTATGACCACTTAAAATCTTATCTTTCTTTTTTAGTGTCTCGCAGACACCTACTGCCACAGCTTCTTGTCCAATTGACAGGTGTACAGGACACCTCATTTCTTGCTCTGAATAATGTTCTGCTATTTTTTTCTCTGTTTGTCTTATTTTGTAAATAGATTTATATAAATTTAATTGTAATTTTTTCATTTATAAAAACTGTTAATTGAGTCAACTGTGTATTTTAATTGTTTTTTGGTTAGACTGTGGTGGATTGGAATAGATAATATTTTTTTTGATTGAAGTTCAGTTATAGGCAAATAATGCTCACCTAATCTTTTTTTCAATTTTTTTTGCTTATGAATTGGAAACGGGTAATGAACATAAGCTATTATATTTTTCTTTTTTAAATAGTTTTGCAATTTGTCTCTATCAGGAACTTGTATAACAAAAGTATGATAAGTATTAAATTCTTCTTTTTTTTCTGGAACAGAAAATATGTATCTTTTATCTAAATGCTTCAAATAATATTTTGCATTTTCCCTTCTTCTTTTTATAATTTTATTCATTTTGTTTAATCTAAAATTAAGAATTGTTGCCTGGATATTATCTAATCTTGAATTAAAACCGAAAGAATCACATTCATCTCTAGTTTTAAGACCATGATTGGATAGTTTGCTAATATAATTAGCGAATTTCTTATTATCAGTAATTATAAATCCCCCATCTCCCATGGCATTAAAATTCTTAAGTGGATGAGTAGAAAAGCAACCAAAAGATCCAAATGTTCCACAAAGTTTTCCATTAAATCTAGAACCAAAAGCTTGAGCACAATCTTCTACTACTGATAGTTTATATTTTTTAGCAACTTTCATTATTTTTTCCATATCACAGCTACGGCCAGTTAAATGTACTGGCATAATTGCCTTTGTTTTTTTTGTAATTAAGGATTCTAATTTATTAACATCCATGTTTTGATCTGGCAGAACATCAACAAAAATTGGTTTTGCACCTAAATGTACAATTGATCCTGCGGAAGCTATATATGAATTGGATGTTGTAATCACTTCATGTCCTCTTCTTACACCAATAGCGTGCAAGGCCATAACCAAAGCATCTGTTCCACTATTTAAAGGAACCACATATCTTTTAAAAAAAAAATTTAAATTTTTTTTTAATTTTAATAGCTCTAAACAATGTGCGCCAACATACTCGCCGCTATTAAAAACTTTATCAATTATTGGTAAAAGTTTTTTTTTATCTTCTTGCCACTGTTCGGTAAAATTTAAGTAATTGACTTTCATTTTAGTTATAAAAAGTTTTTACTGTTTTTATAATATAATTAATTTGTTTCATACTAAGATGTTGGTCGCATGGAAAAGAAATTATTTTATTTGCATGTTCGTCTGTTACGGGAAAATCACCTTTTTTATATCCTTTTTTTAAAAATGGTTTTTGCCTGTATATTGGTGTGGGATAATGAACCTTAGCCTCAATTCCCCTTTTTATACAATAATTCAAAAGCTTATCCCTTTTTTTTGCAAAAACTATATAAAGATGAAAAACATGTTTAACATTTTTAGGTCTTTCTGGAAGTTTTATACCATTAATTTTTGAGAGCTCTTTATCTAAAAATTTTGCATTAGCTATTCGTTTTGTTGCAATATTTTTTGCTCTTGAAAGTATCCAGTTTCCTACTACTGCTTGCAACGTGTCCATTCTAGAATTATACCCGAGCAAATCTACTACATCACGATTCACTAGACCATGATTTCTTAACAAATTTAGTTGGTCATAAATTTTTTTACTATTTGTAACAATCATGCCCGCATCAGACCATACGTTTATATTTTTTAATGGATGAAAGGAAAAAGCTCCTGCTAAACCAAAAGATCCACTAACTTTATTTTTGTAAGTACCTAATATTGATTGGCAGGCATCTTCAATGATTGGGATTTTATATTTTTTTGAAATTTTCATTAAATCATCCATGTTAGAAACACACCCTGTAAAGTGAACTGGTACAATAGCTTTCGTTCTTGAATTAATTGCTTTTTCAATTTTTTTCGTATTTATACAAAATGAGTCATCGCAGTCTACAAATCTAATTTTTGCTCCAATTTCATTAATGGCTCCAACAGTAGCAACAAAAGTATTGGCAGCTGTAATTACTTCGTCACCCGGTTTAATTTTAAGACATTTTAGTGCTAATTTTATTGCATCAGTTCCAGAATTAACCCCAACCGCATATTTTGTTCCTATTAGATTAGCAAATCTTTTTTCAAAAACTTTTAATTCTTTACCTAAAGTAAAATCACCTTTTGGAACAAATTTTTTTAACTTTTTCCATAAATCTGGAGCATTACTAAACTGTTGGGGCAAATATGAGTATCTAACCTTCATTATTTTAAATTAATATTATTCATTCTCTTAATATTATAATAAAGTTCATTCTCTAAAGGATTGTCTAGCAAATTATCATTAAACGCAGAAACTAAATCTGAAACTGCATCTTTGATTGTATTTTTCGCTTGAAAATTTAATTCAGATTTAATTTTTTCAGACGATATATGGTATGATCTGTTATCATCTGTTTTTGATGAAATGAGCTCAACTTCATCGCCAACAACTTTCTGAACAATTTTTCCAAGCTCTAACACGGTACTATTTTCATACCCAGCATTATATATTTTTCCTGCTATTTTAGCCTTAGGCAAACCTAATAAAAAAACATATAAATCTGTCATATCATTTATGTGAATATTTGGCCTCATTTGTGAGCCACCAAAAATAGTAATTTTCTTTTTGTTATATGCAAGATTGGTCAAAATATTAACAACTAGATCTAATCTTTGTCTTGGTGAAAAACCACAAACTGTTGCTGGTCTAATTGTTGTTGTGGTAAAATTTTCTGATTGAAAGTCTAGAAGAATTTTTTCACAATCTGCTTTAAATTTAGAATAATCTGTTAATGGTTCTAAGCTCATATCTTCATTTACGTTTTGTTCTTTTTTAAGACCGTATACGCTAGAAGACGAAGCATAAATAAATCTAGTTACACCAGCATTTTTTGACCCCATAACCAAAGGTTTAAATGCATCTAGATTAATTGCTTTACCTAATTTTTTATCAAGTTCAAAACTTGGATCATTCGAAATGCAAGCTAGATGAATTACTGCATGACAATTTTCTAAAGATTTTTTTAAAAGTATTTTATCTCTAATGTCCCCCTTAAATATTTTTAGGTTAGGATGGCTAGGAAGAGTTTCTCCATAAATCAT
>Ga0209403_10003132_pt1 | contig 18981 bp, 9 predicted proteins | sample ArcticOcean_MG_C_8_FD_187440 | JGI IMG/M metagenome (GOLD analysis project Ga0209403, IMG submission 187440) | Marine microbial communities from western Arctic Ocean - ArcticOcean_MG_CB11_86 (SPAdes) (version 2) | ecosystem: Environmental > Aquatic > Marine > Oceanic | place: Arctic Ocean... | reverse complement strand
TTCCGGTCCACTGGCCGACGAACAAGGGGGAGGCTTGATCGTATTCCATAGTGAGTGAAATCGGATCGAGTTCCATGACCAGTCCGCTGATCGAGCCATGATTGGCTTCGTAGGCCATGATCATCCGTTGGGTGTCGTTGAGCGTTTCGCCGTTGGATTCGGTCGGAATGGCGGCAAGTTGTGCTTCGGAGATCATTCCTCCGGCCAATAGCGAGTTGATGTTGACGAGCGGTACGATGGGTGTAATTGAGACATCCGAGTAGCCGAGCGGGACTCGATCGTCGCCGGTCAGCGTGATGTTGAAGGGGATCTGGTCGCCGGGCACGAAGTAGTCGGCTCCACCGGGGGGATCGTCGACGTCGACGTCCATCCTGAGAGTCGATTCGGCGATGGCCGAGACGCTGTAGTCGACGCTGCTGGTGCCGTTGTTGTTGACCAGCACGGTCCAGTTGCCCGCGTGCTGTTCTTCGCCTCCGACGTTCAGTGGCAGGTGGATTTCGAGCACCTGGTAGGTATCGGCTTCGGTCAGTGACACGCGATCTGCGAACTGCAGTTGGTTGGTGTAGTCGACGACCAGTCCTGACGGCGTGCGGACGGCGATGTCGATGTCCTGGGTAGTCTGGCTGTGCCAGGTCATGACGAAGGTGACAACGGAATCTTCCGAGTTGATCGGCACGTTGGTGGCTTCGACGGTGTCGCCGGCGGCGATAGTGCCGACGGGATCGATAATGACTTCCGAATCGATGGCCCCGGCGACGGCATTGACGAAGAACTTGTCGAGGTCCAGTGCACTTCCGGTGACGTGATAGAAGCCCTCGTCGCCGATATTGGCGAGGTCTTCGAGCAGGTCGACATCGATCCCGGCGAGTCCTCCTTCGCCTTCGGTTCCGAAGCCGACCGAGTAGATGCGAATACCGGCGTCTTCAAAGCTGTCCAGGTCGATCGGGTCGCCGTCGTCGGTCGAGAGGTCCCGTGGGTCGGTGGGGAGTCCGCCCGTACTGGCCGTGGGGACTCCATCGGAGAAGAGCACGAGAACTTTCTGTCGGTCGCTGTCTCCGTCGGCGGTCAGCAGGTCCCAGGCCTCGATCAACGCGTCGGTCATGTTGGTCATGCCACCGGCGGTGAGTGCATTGACGGCGGTTGTGGCGGTGGGCTGGTTGGCGGTGGTGTATTCGATCAATTCGTCCGACGCGTCGCCGAAGACGACTTCGGCGGTCGCATCGAATGCGACTTCGGCAACTCGGTCGCCGGCATCTCGACGGAGCAGTTCGAGGAACAGACCGGCCGAGTCCTGGAGCACTTGCAGTTTGGAGTGAACGCCATTTGAGACGGTGACATCGGCACTCATACTTCCGCTGCGATCCATGACGAGCACGACATCGGCTTCGCGGGCTATTTGCAGGAAGGCGATATTGGTTTCGTTGTTTTCGAGGACATCGCCATGAGCGATCATCGCGTCGTTGCTATCGACTCGGACGATCAGAAAGACGTCGTTTTCGATCAGGTCATCGAAAGTGGCTCCGGCTCCGAGCAGGTCGGTGACATCGGAGTTGGTGATTTGGACAGTTGTCGAGACAGACTGTGTGTCGCCGGGGTTGAGGATTCCGATGGCGTCAATGGCGCTGGTATGCAGGATGACATCGGCTCCGAGTTCGAAGTCGGTCGAGAGTCGGATTTCGTATTGGACGGCTGATTCGCTGACATCGTCGCCGACATTTTCGACAGTGAAGTCGAGTTCGAGGTCTTCGCCGAGCGATCCGATGGTGACCTTGTCGTCGCTGTAGGCCACGAGGTCGGCGAGGTCGGGGTGTGGTTGTCCGACGACGGAGAAGTCTTGCGGTCCATCCTGGACGTCGAAGCCCGAGACTTGCAGCGTCCAGTGTCCGGCTATCAGGTTGAGGTTGTCGATATCGACGACTTCGACGTTGTTGATGTGATCGCGGCCCTTGGTGGCCACCCAGGCCCCGGCCCCGGTCATGGCATTGGCGGGGATGTAGTCATTCGAGGCTGCCGGTGTACTGGTGAGCGTGATCGAGGTGTTGTCGAATGCGTTGGCGATGGAGGCTTCGTCACGGAACGGCAGATCAACAAAGATCGTGGTGCCAGGTGTCTGGGCTGCCGAGGCAATGACGTTGCCCGAGGCATCTCGGATCGTGTGCCCCAGTTGCCAAGGGTAAAACGTGTTGCCGTTGGGATCGACCAGCACGAGGTCGAGGTCATTGACGAGAGCTGCCGAGGCAAGCGGGGTCTGCAGTGCGGCTGCCACGTCGTCCCAGGCCAGCGTAACCCGCACATCGTCTCCGGCGGTGATCATGTCGCTGTCGACGGCGAACTCGTATTCGACAACTTCAAGATGTTGCAGGCTGTCCTGCACCATTCGGTTGGGCACAGGCACACCGTGTTCGTCTCGTGCATCCAGCACGATGTCGACGGCCACCGCGGCGTTAACAAGTCCCCAGCCGGTGGCGTAGTCGGGTCCCGCCGTGGCCGCCACTCGACCGGTTCCATCGGCCACGCCACCGTTGTTGGCCGAGTTAGAATCGCCGTCGATTTCGGCGAGGGTTCCGTTGCGGACATCATTATTGACGATGTCGGTGGTCGACTGGATGGCCAGTGCCCGCAGGGTTGAAGGTGCCGGTGCGGCCTGGTCGAGGTTCGTTCCGGAGGGATCCAGGTAGGTGGTTTGCCATCCTTCGAGCATCAGGGCGGTGATCCCGGTCACGACCGGTGACGCCATCGATGTTCCGCCGCAGGGGCCATAACCATTCGTGTTGTTGGCCGCGTAGCAGCTAGTATCGCCGGCGGTTCCGGTTGAGGTGATTCCGGATCCGGGTGCGACCACGTCGGGTTTGATGCGGCCGTCATGGGTTGGTCCCATGCTGCTGCTGGCTGAGAGGTCGTTGTTTCCGACATCCCAGTTCCCGACAACGACGGCGTTTTTCATTTGCTTGGTGAGCGAGAAGAAGCCGACCTGGTTGTTGATCCATGCGGCGTTGACGCCGTTGTTGCCTGCGGAATACACCTGCGGTCGCCTGGGAACCGAGACTCCTCCGTCAGTGGCATCACCCTGGATGGCCTGATCGACCGTCTGGTTCTGGGCGTCGTAGGAACCATCGGGGCTGACGGCGTGCGAGTGGTTGGCGAGGTCCATCGAGTTGGTGTTGATGGCTGTGGCGAGGTTGCTGAGGGTGATCAGGTCTTGCGAGTCGATGATGCCGGCATTGGGGGCCATGCCTCGCCATTGAAACGCCGTGCCGCCGTTGGTTGCACTTTGCGATCCGTTTCCGGCGAGGATGCCGGCGACGTGTGTGCCGTGTGTGCCGGCTGCAGAGGCACTGATGGCGGCCACTTCGTTGATGTCGGGGTGGGTGCCGTCGACCCCGCTGTCGTCGACACCGGCGACGATGCCATTGCCGGTGAGTCCGGCGTAGTTGATGGTTCCGGCTGCGGTGTTGATCGTGGCATTCTGGACGGTGTCGACATTGACAGCCGGTCGAGTCGTGCTGTTTTCGTCGAATTGAGGTGCCGGTGCCGCTCCGATCCACTCGACTCCATCCTCGGTCGCCAGGTCGATCATCTGAGTCGGTGTCGCCGTAACCACCCACAGGCCATCAGACATCGCGGTTCCTGCGAGTCCTTCGGCGGCCAGGATGTCTGTGGGTGTCGAGCCCGAGAAATCGTTGGTGAAGAGGACGGCGACGTCGAGTGTGCCGTCGGCATTTCGGGCGTAGTTGTCGGCGTTGTTGTCTTCATCGACAAAGGCGAAGCGGGCGTAGTTGGCCAGGAGCAGGTCCGGATCGACCTTGTCTTCGGGGTCGAGTGGAGTGATCCAGTTGACCATCCCGTTGATTTCGTCGGCATCGAGATCCAGTTGTGGCGAGAGCCAACCGAAGACGTGTCGGCCGGGCAGAAAACTTTGACGAAAGATCCCGGCGTGTTGCAGGTCTTTGACTTCCAGGCAATCGGGCGTTTCGCTGAAGGAGACGATGCCGTGCTGTCCGGTGACCGGTGCGGCGACGTGATCGACCAGGAACTCGTCCTGCAGTTCCTGGCTGGGCCAGAGGTCACCACTGCGGAGGCTGATTTTCTGGGTCTGGAACTCTTCGTTGGTCGATTCGGTGAAGGGGACAGTGACGGTGAATGTTCCGACGGCATCGTGAGCGGCGTCGCCGAGGTCATCGAGAGCGATTCTCCAGCCGGGACCTCGCAGCAGGTCGTCGTCGGTCACATCGTAGGAGAACGACAGTGGCGAGTTTCCGGTTGTTTCGGCATAGGCTGCGGTCGGGTCGGGCAGATCGTTGCGGCGACGTCCGGTGAGTTGGGCGTGCAGGTCGGTGGTCGAGCCGGTCCAGCTGATTTCGATGTCCACGGTTCCGGCGGTGGTGACATTGAAGAGTTCGAACGGCACGTCGTAGGCCTGGTCGATTTCGAATGTCCAGGTTGTCGCCTGGTTGGTTTTTTGATCGAAGGGAAGTGCTCCGAGGTCACGGAGTGTGCCATCGGGGTCGATGCCGAAACGTGGGTGTCCGATATCGATCAGTGGCGAGTCGCTCTGGAGTGAGAACTCTTCGACCCCGGAACCGGCGGTAAAAAGGGGTTTGACCGAGACGTTTCCATCGATGCCGGTGAGGCTGGGGTAGTTGAGGTAGTCCTTTCGGTTTCTGAACAGGTCGTTGTGTTCGATGATCGGCACCGGAGCCGTGCGGCCTCCGACGACGTGGATCCCGGCTTCGCGGTAACCGATGATGATGTTGTTGACGATGGTTGGGTCGGTGGGCTTGTTGCCGATGTAGATGCCTTGTCGATCTCCATCGCCGTCGAAGGTGTTATTGATGATCGAGGGTCGAGCGGGCGAGTTGACGAAGACTCCGTAGCGGGATTCGGTGATGATATTGCGTTCGAGCACGGCGGTATCGGCGGTGTTGCCGGCGAAGACGACGGCTCGGGATCTCGAGTGAGCCGGGTCGGTGGTTTCGATGGTGAAGCCCGAGAGTCCGGCGGTATCGACGGTATCGAACAGCACGACGCCGTACTTGTCGGGTCGCCCGGTGATCGTGGTGGTATCGGCACCGTCTCCGATGACGGTGACTCCGGTCTTCATCACGATATTTTCGCTGTAGTCGCCCGCGGCCACTTCGACCTGGTCGCCACTGGTTGCGGCATCCAGTCCGTCCTGGATCGTGGTGAAGGGGAGTTCCGCTGTCCCATCGGCTCGGAGTGCATCGGCCGAGGCGTCGACGTAGATGGCCGAGAGCAATGTGCGGTCTTCGAGCCGTTCGACTTGTCGGAGACGGGTGATGCGACGGTGTCGCATGTTGCGGAATGGGTTGGACGAGCGTGAGGGGATGAGTCGTGAGAGCCAGGAATTGAGCAGCATGGGATGACTCGTCTGGAGTGAAAGAAGTGTCTATGAGGGCGCCAATGTAACTCGGTTGCTCGACGAGGCAACTGTTGGGGGACTAGTATCTTCGGCGTCGAGAAGTCATGGGAGAAATCGATGAGTCGGTTTTGTTGGGCGGTTGTTGTTTCGGTCGTGGTTTGTTGTGGGCTGTCTTCGGCCAAGGCAGCTCATCGAGTGGTGCTGCAGGGCAATGGCAAGTTGGCCATCGTCGAGAAGGATGGTGAGATTTCGTGGCAGGTGAAGTGGGGCGGGATCCACGACATTCACGTGTTGCCAAGCGGAAACATCATGGTGCAGCAGGGCAGCCGCAAGGTTGTCGAGATTGATCGGAAGACTCGAAAGGTGGTCTGGTCGTACGATTCGGGTGTCGCCAACGGCAATCGTGGGAAGGCGATCGAGGTGCATGCTTTTCAGCCGCTGGCGGGTGGGCGGGTGATGATTGCCGAGTCGGGGGTGGGGCGGATCATCGAGATCGACCGTGCCGGGAAGATCCACCGCACCATCAAGCTGCACGTCCACAAGCCTCATCCTCATCGCGACACTCGCCTTGTCCGCAAGCTCGCGACGGGCAATTACCTGGTTTGTCACGAGGGGGATGGAGCGGTTCGCGAGTACGACGGCAAGTCGGGCCAGGTGGTTTGGGACTACGACGTGCCGTTGTTTGGCAAAGAGCGTCGAGGCGGACACGGTCCCGAGGCCTGGGGGAACCAGTGTTTTGCAGCCGTGCGACTAAAAAACGGCAACACGCTGATCGCCACCGGCAACGGGCACAGCGTGCTGGAGGTGACCTCCGCCGGGAAGATCGCCTGGAAGCTCGAGCAGAAGGACCTGCCCGGCATCACCCTGGCGTGGGTCACGACGCTGGAAGTGCTGCCCAACGGGCATTACGTGATCGGCAACTGTCACGCCGGACCGAAGAACCCCCTGGTGATCGAGATCGATCCGAAGACCAAACGGGTGGTCTGGACGTTGGATCGGTTTGCCGACTTTGGGAATTCGGTACCGAATTCGCAGGTATTGGATGTGAAGGCGGTCCGCTAGCGATTTCAGCGTCGTGGGGCGTCGACGTACTGGATGAACCCGATCATCATTTCCTCCCAGGTCTGCTTGCCCCAGCCGATGGTTTTTCTGGGGTCGGGGTTGGCCGGGTTGCCGGTCGAGTTGTCGAAGTGAGCGACGCACTCGATCGTGGTCCCTGCGGGGATCAGGAACGGTTTGGCGAATCGGTATCGGTGTTGCCAGTTGAAATCGTAGCCGGGCACATTGAGCAGGATTTCGGACCGTCCGTCGGGGTAGTGGGCTCTATAAAGGAAGTCCTTTCCGCGAAGGTGCATGTGCGGCATGAGCGAGAGCAGTTCGGCAGGTCGGCTGAAGCGTGAGCTGGAAACGACCTTGTGGTTGGCTGCACCGGGCGGGATCTGGAACCTGGCATTGAGTGCCATTTTTCCGTGAACTTCTCGTTTTGGAGGCGACTTGCAGAAGATCAGTCCGACTTCAGAGCGGTCGGTTTCGATCTTGCCGGTTGGTGTGTAGTGCAGTTGCCAGACGAGTTCGGATCCGGCGGGGATCTTTTTGCCGATCCCCAGCGGCCAGATTTCGGGATCTTCGCCGGGTGCAGTACCGACGATCGAGGGGAGTCCTCGGAGCCGGCTTGTTTTGGGTGTTCGGTAGTAGACGATGATGTGGTGGACGACCGAGCGGTTCCCGGGTCGAGCTTCGGCGGCCTGGATCCACATGTCCTGTTTGAAGTTCGTGGGGGTGACGAAGTACTGGTAGCGGACGGTGCCCTTGGCCTTGACGGTAAACGTGTTGGGCATCTTGAAGACGGCATCGGGTGTGCCGATGACCCAGCCGTCGCCGTAGTCTTTTTTGGGAGGCAGGTCGCAGGTGTCGCCCATGGGTGAACCGTTGTCGATCCAGGCGACGAGCGTATCGATTTCCTTCAGCGTCAGTCTCATGTCGTTGCTGAAGTGTCCGTACCTCGAGTCGGCGTGCCAGGGCGGCATGCGTCGTTGGACGACAGTTTCCTTGATCATGCTCGACCAGTTCTTGGCGTCGTCGTAATCGAGCAGTGGAAATGGTGCGGCAGTGTTCTTGTGGTGGCAGTCAGCACACTTGTTTTGCAGGATCCGGCTGACGTGTCGGGCGTAGGTGATGCTGCCCTGTTCTTTCAGGCGATCTTTTCGGGTAATCAGGCAGCCGACCGGTTCGGTGTTGGTGACGGTGACCGGTTTGCCGTCGAGCAGTTGGTCGAGTGCGGCCTTGAGTTCCTGGGTACGTGATTTCTCGCGTTTGTAGAGGTACCCGAAGCGGTCATCGATCCGGCCGCGGTAGCGGATGGTCCGCCGGGAATCGAGCACGAAGACTTCGGGAGTCCGCTGGGCCCCGAAGAGGTCTGCCACGCGTTGCTCGCTGTCGACGAGCACGGGGAAGGTGACCTTGAACTTCTTGATGTGCGTGCGGATGTCGGCGGTACTGTCAGAGAGATTGGGATTGATTCCGATGATTCGGACGCCCTGTTTGGCGTAGTCCTTTTGCAGGTCGAGCAGTGTGGGGACGTAGGCGTTTCCGATCGGGCAGCGGGTGCCCATGAAGATCGCGATCACGAACCGGGCGTCCTTGAGATCGGCCAGTGCGACCTGTTTGCCGGCGTGGTCAGGCAAGATGAAGTTCGGGATTGTCTTGCCAAGTTTGCCAAGTTTGCCAAGTTTGCCAAGTTCGGCACGCTCACCAACTTGCCCAGCTGGTTTGGCTGGTTGGGCAGCGGGTTGTTTGGCCAGGGATGTCGCGGCAATGAGTGGAGCGAGGGCCAACAGGGCGGTCCCAATCAGGCGAGGGTTGAGCATGGTGAGTTGTGCCCTGGTCGGTGTGTTTTGGGTGATTTTGACCACGAGTCGCAAGTGTGATCGGTTGCGTCGAACGAATAAACCCCGGTTAGCGGCGAAGGTTTCGGCAGGCGAAATGCAGTGTGGATGTGTAACGTAGTGCGCGACTGGCAACTTGTTCTTGTTAGGGTTCACCTCATGCGTTTGCTGACACTTCTGGCAACACTGTTCCTTGGCGTCTTGACCGCGGACGCGCAACAGCCGATCGCCGCCTGGCGACTCGAGCGTGACACTCGCGACGGATCGGGCAACGACCTGCATCTGGATGCAGTGGGTATCCGGTTCGCGAAGGCGGCCGGTCTCCGTTCGACTCGGTTCGACGGTCGCACGAGCGTACTGAGTTCATCGGCGGGGAGCGGGTTGGACTTTGGCAGCGATCCATTTTCGATCACCGCCTGGGTTCACACCGCCGATTCGCTGGACGATGTACTTGGCGACGTCGTGAGCAAGTTCGACCCGTCTCGCCGCCGGGGTTTTGAGTTATCGATCAAGAGTAATGTGGGAGTGACCAACACGTCGTCGAATTACCGGCACGTACATTTCGGCATCGACAATTCGCAGCTCGAGACATCCTGGACCGATCATGGTCGGCCGGGCAACAACATGTACGTCTTCAGCCTGCTGGTTCACCAGGGGCAGTTGTACGCGGGGACCTGCGAGCCGGGGATCAAGGAGGCGGGTCATGTGTACCGGTTTGACGGCAAGGCTGGCTGGATCGACCTGGGGACACCGGATCGTTGCAACGCGGTGTCGACGTTGTGCAGTTTTGGAGGCGAGATTTATGCGGGGACGTCCAAGTACCGTCTGGCCGGTTCGTCATTGGCCGAATCTCCCAACCTGACCCATGGCGGCCGCGTGTTCCGTTACCTGGGTGGCAAGAAGTGGCAGAGTTTGGGGAAGCTGGGTGAGGCCGAGGCGTTGTATGGGTCGGTGGTTTACAGGGGCAAGCTGTACGTATCGGCGATGTATTCGCCCGGTCTGTTTCGTTACGACCCGGAGGCGACGGGCAGCAAGTGGACGAATTGCGGGACGTTTGAGGGGAAGCGAGTCGAGAGTCTGGCGGTTTACAACGGTTCGATTTACGCGACGGGTTTCGACGAAGCGGGTGTGTACCGTTATGACGGAACGGGTTGGGAGCATCTTGGCATTGTCGGCGAGAACACTCAGACCTACGGCTTCACTGTTTACCGTGGCAGATTGCATGTCAGCAGTTGGCCGACGGGCAGCGTGTACCGGATGGAGGCGTCAGCGGGCAAGACGGTGTGGGCATTTGCGGGTCGGTTGGGGATGGAGAAGGAATCGATGCCGTTGGCTGTCTACAACGGGATGATGTATTCGGGCACGTTGCCATTGGGCGAGGTGTTTCGATTTGATGGTGGGACAAGGTGGACGTCGTTGGGTCGGATCGACACGACACCCGACGTGCGGTACCGCAGGGCGTGGTCGATGGCCGTGTATCGGGGTCGTCTGTTTGCCGGCGTGTTGCCATCTGGGCGGGTGAAGTCGATCGAGGCAGGCAAGAGTGTGACTTCGGATGTCGAGTTGCCGTCCGGGTGGGTGCATTTGGCGGCAGTCAAGGATACGGATCGGTTGCGGTTGTATGTTGACGGGAAGTTGGTGGCCGAGTCGTCGAGGTTCAAGGCTTCGGACTTTGATCTCAACAACCAGGTCCCATTGACCGTAGGCCGTGGCCAGCACGATCACTTCAACGGCAGCCTGCGGGACGTGCGGCTGTATCGGGCTGCGTTGAGTGCCGGCCAGGTGAGAGAGGTGAAGGGGAACTAGGAGATGGTAATGGTGATGCGTACGTTGCTGTTGTGGGTTCTGGTTGTTTGTTGTGGCCGGGTGTTGGCCGCACAGCGGCCGAACATAGTGGTGTTATTTTCGGATGACGCGGGGTATGCGGATTTTGGTTTTCAGCCTGAAGCGAGAAAGGACATGCAGCGGTTGACTCCGCACATCGATTCGATCGCTCGTCGCGGAGTGCGATTATCTGCGGCGTACATGTCCGGAGCGGTCTGTTCGCCGTCGCGGGCGGGTTTGATGACCGGTCGGTATCAGCAGCGGTTCGGCCACGACAACAACATTCCTCCAGGTTACATGAAAACCGGGCTTCCGTTGTCCGAGGTGTTCGGTGCGAAGCGGTTGCGGTCGGCTGGTTACACCACGGGCCTGGTCGGCAAGTGGCACTTGGGTTATCCGGCTGCATTTCATCCGAACAAGCGGGGTTTCGACTGGTTTTTTGGCTGTCTGCAGGGTGCTCGCAGCTATTTCCCCTACACCGGAGAGCCTCATCCTCACCGCGTGTTGCAGGAAAACGGGCGTCCGACCAAGGAGACGGGCTATGTGACCGATCGATTGGGAGATGCGGCGTGCCGGTTCATTGGCGAGCATCGTGAGGAGCCGTTCTACCTGTTCGTATCGTTCACGGCTCCGCATGGTCCGCTTCACGCCAAGCCGGCTCATTTGAAGAAACTGGCCGGTATTCCGATGGGGAAGCGGCGTCGATATGCGGGGCTGGTCGTGTCTTTGGACGAGAACGTTGGCAAGATTCTGGAGTGCCTGGAGTCGCACAAGTTGGAGGGTCGCACCCTGGTCGTTTTCACCAACGACAATGGTGGCCAGACTCAGACGGGTGCTAATAACCAGCCGTTGCGAGGTCGCAAGGGTCAGTTGTGGGAGGGTGGGATCCGGATCCCGTGTGCGATGCGGTGGCCGGGTCGGATCGAGGCGGGTTCGGTGATTGACGACCCGGTGAGTTCACTCGATTTTCTGCCGACGTTCCTGGCGATTGCCGGGGTGACGCCCAAGTCGGACTGGAAGCTTGATGGGGTGAACCTGTTGCCTCGACTGACCGGCCAATCCGACAGTTTGTCCGAGCGGGATCTGTATTGGCGAGGTGGCGGATCGAAGGGTCCGATTGCCGTTCGGAGTGGCCCGTGGAAGGTGGTCTACAACCGGCAGATCATGGGAGGGAAGCCGAGGTTGTTTCGGTTGGACCGTGACTTGGGCGAAACGACGGACCTGGCTACGGCGCATCCCGAGCGGTTGGGTGAGATGCTGAAGCGGGCGAGTGTTTGGGAGAGCGGCTTGAAGGAGCCGTTGTGGGGCAAGGGCTCGCGATGAGTCACTCCCGGGGTTAGCCGTTGACGGTTGCCACGATCCGTTTGACGACTCGGTAGGGGTCCATATTGGAGGCAGGGCGTCGGTCTTCGAGGTATCCCTTGTAGCCGGCCTGAGCGGTACCGATGGGGATTCGGATCGAGGCACCACGGTCGCTGACTCCGTAGCTGAACGAGTCGATCGACTGGGTTTCGTGGAGGCCAGTCAGTCGCTGATCGTTGTCCGAGCCGTACTCACCGATGTGAGAATCGTGTTCGGCCTTGAATTTTTCACAGATCGCCGTGATCAGTTCTTCTCCACCTTCTTCACGAATAGCGGTATTCGAGAAGTTGGTGTGGCAGCCACTGCCATTCCAGTCGCCCTTGATCGGCTTGGGGTGCAGTGAGATCCAGACTCCGTAGGCTTCGGCGGTCCGGTGCAGGAGGTAGCGTGAGATCCAGAGGTCATCGGCCGCCTGTTTGGCACCGATGCCCAGCAACTGGTATTCCCACTGTCCTTTCATGACTTCGGCGTTGATTCCCGAGATACCGAGTTCGGCGTCGAGGCAGCTATCGAGGTGGCATTCGACGATTTCACGACCTGCGGCGTTACCGGTGCCGACCGAGCAGTAATAGGGTCCTTGCGGTCCGGGGTAACCGTCGGGCGGGAAACCGAGCGGTCGTTCCCCTTCCATGATGGTGTATTCCTGTTCGAAGCCGAACCAGAAATCGTCATCGTCTTCGAAGGTGCCTCGGATGTTCGAGGCATGGACGGACCCATCAGCGTTGAGCACTTCGCAGAGCACCAGCGAGGCGTCTCGTCGGTCGGGGTCGGGGACGATCCGTACCGGTTTGAGCAGGCAGTCGGACGAGTGGCCATCGGCCTGTTCGGTCGAGCTGCCATCGAAGGCCCAGTCGGGGCAATCGGCAGGGCTGTCTGGTTCGTCGTCGACGATCTTCGTCTTGCTGCGCAACGAAGGTTCGGGTGTGTATCCATCCAGCCAGATGTATTCCAACTTGTAGCTCATGCGATGCTCTTTTCTTCTCGGCTTCTTCTCGAAATTCCTGATGATTGTCTGTCAAAAAGACACTCGGAGAATAAACAGCGTTGGGTGTGTTTTCCACCGAAGCGGGACACGATTGCGACGGTGAATTGGCCGTCGCTTCGAATCGTCCAGGCGGTTTTGGTAGGATTCGGCATCGTTGATGGACGAGCTTGGAACGTGAGGCTACTGGATGAGCAGGATGTGTTGGAGTGTCGTCTTGATGGTGACTGCGGCTGTCGGTCTTGGTGTCGGTCTTGGTGTCGGGGCTGCGTCAGCTGGCGAGCCGCTTGAGATCCAGGCGGCACGGGTGGTTGTGACCGGAGCGGGTCACAACCGTCCGGCGGCCTACCGGGGGGTTGGCGATTTCATTGGTTGGCCTGGCGGGGTCGATCGTCTGCAGAACGGCGACCTGTTGGTGACGTGTTCGTCGGGTTACTGGCATTCGTCGTTCGCGATGCCCCGGCAGATCGAGCCGGGGTTGGCCAAGCGCTGGCGAGCGGAGGGATGGCCCTTGGATTTCGATGCTCCGACGGGCGGCCGCACGATTGGTTGCCGATCGAGTGATGGAGGTCGAACGTGGTCGAAGCCGTTTACGATTCTCGATCATCGTCTTGACGACGGGGCACACGCGGTGATGACGTTGCCCGGTGGTCGAGTGATCTGCCTGATCGGGGTGCAGGCTTCGTGGTACGGTTACAGTGAGGCTCCGGCGGGGTTCCGAGGGGACATTGACGGGTTGAACACCAAGCAGTTCGTGATCCATTCGGACGACAACGGCCGAACGTGGTCGAAGGCTCGCGGGCTGAAGAGTCCGGGCAACTTCTACGAGCGTGGTCATGGAGGCCGGCCGGTATTGTTGTCGGACGGCAGCATACTGTGGGCGACTTATTACCAGGTCCGCGGCCGGAAATTCCTGGACGGTGCGATCCGGCGTTCGACGGACAATGGCCTGACCTGGCCGGTCATTTCTCGGATTGTCCGCAAGGACAACTCGATCGACGAGCCGGCGATTGCCGAGTTGAGGGATGGTCGGCTGGTGCTGGTGACTCGACCCGACGGAGCCATTTTTCATTCTCCGGACCAGGGTGTCACTTGGACGGATTCGGGGTCGCGGATCATCGACAGCGGCAAGTTCAAGGCTCCTCAACTCGTGGTTCTCGAGGACGGAACGCTGGTGGCCTTTGCGACGTGGCGGAACCTGCGAGCGTGGATCAGCCGGGATGGGGGGATGACGTGGACGAAGGATTTGCCTCTGGACACGGGCAGTTACGGCTACCCCGGTTCGTTTGTCCTGGAGAAGGACGGTTCGATCCTGTTCCCGTATTGTGCCAGCGGGAGGGCTCCGAACACGGTCTACCTGTTGCGGTTCCGGGTGAACGCGGCACGGGATGGTGTCGAGTTGTTGCCGGTGGTTCGGTAACGGTCGTCCGGTGCGGATCAGGGCTGAATCAGGGCTGAATCAGGGCTGACTCAGGATTGATTCGAGGTGATCAGCGATCAGTCCGTGTGCCAGGGGAGTGGGGTGGCAGTCGTCGTGGATCAGTTCGGCGTTGAAGTACCGTTTCCGGCGGTGTTGAAAGTCATCGAAGATCTTGCGGAGGTCGACGAGTTCGGCGTTGTGTTTGGCGGCCACTTCTCGGATGACCCGGTTGATGCTGAGTCGTGAGCCGAGGTTCCCGATCATGGCTTCTCGAGAGCGAGCGTAGGCGGCTTCGGCTTCGAGTGGTCGATCGAGTGATTCGAGCAGTTGGGCTTCGAGGTAGTGAGGGACGGGTGTGTCGGCGTCGATCTTGATGGCGAACTGGATTCTCTGCAGTGCCGTGTCGATCTGTTTCTGATGGTTCAGGTTGACAGTTTCTTGGATCAGGCGGGTCATACGTTCCCGGTTGTGTGGGTCGCCGGCGAGGGGTTGTCGTTGTTTCCAGGCTGGGGCGAGTCGGTACTGGAAGGGCATGGTCATCAGGATGACTCGAACCTTCCTGCGTTGTGCTTCGGTGACGATCGTTGCCAGGTTGTTTCGAAACTGGTCGGAGTATTTCTGGCGAGTTTCGGGCCAGTCGGTGGTGTCGTACCGTTCGGGTGTCAGCGGGTTGTCGATCGCGTGCTGGGTTCCGAACAGGGCGTGGTGTTCGACGAAACCGTCGTCCTGAGCGGTCCGTTGCGGAGCGGCGTGGTGGCGATTAGTTTCGAGCAGGTCGAACAGTTGGGAGATGGCTGCGGCGAGTGCCCGGCTGTGAGCCAGTGTGGTCAGGAGTGATCGGGTGGCGGGGCCTGGCTGTGGCCTGGTGTTGCCATTGGGTTGATTGGGTTCCGAGTCGTTCTTGGGCGGTGTGGGTCGCCAATGGAACCATTCGTTGTTTCCTGCGAAGACGACCAGGTTGGTGGGTTGGTAGTGATCGAGGATGGTGCGTGCGATCGGCACGATGTCGTTGCTGGTGGCTCCGACCCGTGCGGCGTTCATCACGCGATGGTCGGGGTTTCCGGTGGGTCGGTCGGACTGGTCGGCGAAGTTCTCTCTGAAGCGATACGGGTACCCGAAGGCGGCCGATCCGCCGAGGACGAAGGTTCGCTGGCCGGGTGTGCCGGGGCAGGTTTCGGGGGTCAGTTTCCGGAGTTCGACCCAGGGTCCGGCTCCAGAGATTGTTATTTTTCCGACCCGGTAGGGTATTTCGGGGTCTGTCTTGCTGTCGGGGGCGCGGATCCAGAGATTCGAGTTGGAAGCTGGCGCGGCGGTCGAATTGGTTGCCGGATTGGCGGGTTCGGTTTCGATTTCCATCAAGGTCAGTTTCCACAGCAGTTTCTGACGAAAGTCGAACAGGTGGTCACCGATCCAGCCGGCCGTTTCGAGCACACCCAGGATGATCACCACGAACGCGACCCGTCGCCATCGCCGCCGGCGAGGCGTGGGGTCTGCGGTGGGGTCTGCGGTGGGGTCTGCGGTCGAGTCCATATCAGATCTCAGTGGAAAGGCTGACGGTCGATCGCATATTGATTGGGTACGGTTACAATCCAGACGTGATACTAGCCCACCACCGACGTTGGTGGCCAACGATGTTTGGCAGTTGGCGTCTGGTGGTCATTTGACGGAATCAAGAAATGTCTTTTGCTCGATCTTTCGTACTCGTGTCCCTGCTTGTTTCGTCTGTTTCGTCCGTGTCGGCCGCGGATCCTGTTGTGGGGTCGAGTCGATACGCGGTGACTGGTGTGCCGAAGTCATTGGGCCTGGATCCTTTCTACAAGAAGTACACCGAGGCGGGTGGATACCCGATCGTGGCCTCGGGCAATGTCAGTGACTTTGCTCTGAAGGAGGCGGCGTACCTGGTCGACCTGATGCTGGCCCGTCGTCCCGACGTGCGGAAGGCGATGATCGACAGCGGCTCGCGTCTGATCGTGATCGGGCACAACGAGTTCACGACCGACATCCCCGAGTACGCCCGCATGAAGCCCAAGGACTTCTGGGACGCTCGGGCCCGGGGCCTGGGCGGCTCGCGGACCGACCCGGTCTGCTCGTGTGCCGAGGAGAACGTGATGGGGTACGCGGGGGATCCGTACAGCACCGAGTCCATCGTGATCCACGAGTTTGCTCACAACATTCATCTCCGGGGCCTGGTCCGTATCGACAAGACTTTTGACGAACGCCTGAAGCAGTCTTACGAGCGTGCGATGGCTCGCGGGTTGTGGAAGAACAAGTACGCGTCGACCAATCGCAACGAGTACTGGGCCGAGGGTGTGCAGAGTTGGTTCGACAACAACCGCCCGCCCGACCACGACCACAACCATGTCGACACTCGCAAGGAATTGAAGGAGTACGACACGGGGTTGGCGAAGCTCTGCGAGGAGGTCTTCGGCGAGACGAAACTGGTGTACACCAAGCCGGTGACCCGGCTGAAGGGTCACCTGGCCGGCTACGACCCGAAGGCGGCTCCGAAATTCGCCTGGCCCGAACGGTTGGTCGCGGTGCGGAAGGAGATCCGCGAGAAGGCTCGCAACCGGGGCAAGCAGAAGCCAAAGCCGAAGCCGACAAAGACGGGTCTCATCGATCACTCGCCGGTGAAGCTGCAGGGTTGGACGCTACAGTTCGACAAGCGATTACTCGCGGGCAAGCACAAGTCGGTTGGCGACGAGGTGCGGCGGATGATCGACGGCAAGTTGTTCGAGATCACCCTGCTGGTCTCCCCGAGTCGGCTGAAGCATCTCCGCGAGGTGCCGATCTGGGTCGACCTGGATCATCCATTGAAGACGGCTCAGTATCATCCTGGGGCGAAGTGGTTGGTGGACCATGGGCATGATCCGGCGATGGTCAAGGCGGTGCATATTCCTGACGCGGGTCGGCTGATCAACCTGATCCGCAGCAACGACCAGCCGGCCGTGATGCTCCACGAGTTGGCTCATGCCTACCACGACCGGGTATTGGGTTTCGGGTACGGTCCGATCCGCAAGGCGTGGGACAAGATCGTGGCGAGCAAGAAGTACGAGAAGGTGTTGCACATTCGCGGGAACCAGGTCAGGCATTACGCGTTGACCAATCACAAGGAGTTCTTCGCGGAGATGAGCGAGGCGTTTTTTGACACGAACGATTTTTATCCGTTCGTGCGAGCCGAGCTGAAGGAGTTCGAGCCGGAGGTGTTTGCGTTGCTCAAGGCGGTCTGGTCCGAGGGTGAGCCGCCGAAGCCCGAGCCGTCGGCGAAGCCGAAGAAGAAGAAGAAGAAGTAGTAGTAGTTTCCCTCGGGAGGCACACGGATGTCGGGTGGTTGGGAGTTGGCACTCGAGCAGGACCCCGAGCTCGAGGTGGTCAGCGGCAGTGCTTCGGACGTGGCAGCGGCGGTGCGTCGTGGTGCGGACCTGCGTCTGTTCATGGAGGCCCGTGGTTACGACGAGACGCTGTATTTTCAGCAGGTCTATTCGGGCAGCGGCAATGCGTTTGCCGGGCTGATGTCTCATCACCATTCGTACGCTCACCGTGGCGAGTTGGCCGAGCAGCCGTACTTCAGTTTCTTCCGCTACGACACCGGTGGCGCGTTCTCGCAGGTCAAGTGGATGCCCGGCGGGTCGGTATTCGATGAGCAGCAGACCTTCGCCTACGGCGTGTACCGCTGGTACGTGTGCGACCGCTGGCGAGTGGTTTATGAGCATGACGAACAGGGCCGGGCGTTGGCGGGTGACCTGGACGAGTTGCACGAGGCGATCCGGACCGGTCGGTCGATGAAGGTTGGAGTGCGCCAGTTCCACGGCCTGGCGACGGATGACACGAGTGGTCCCGAGCAGGTGTCGTTTGTGAGCGTGATGCAGCCGTTGATTTCCGAGGGTCATGCCGGAGCCAACTGCGACTTCGTACTCGATTGTGCTCCGAAGTGGCCGTTCGAGTTCGCCGAGGGGTTGCACGTGGGGATGATCTGGCCGAGGACGTCGGGGCAGATCATCTGTCACCTGGTGCGACCTGGCGAGATGCCGTTCCGGCGGTTCGAAGTACAGCGGGCGATGCAGTGGCTGATCGCCGATGTGGGCTAGTCGCGGCCGTGTCAGGAAGCGAACTGGTGCGTGAAACTCTGGCGGGGCCGACCGGGCTCCTCGATCCGAATCGTCGCCCGGTGACGTCCAGGCGCGAGGTCTAAGGCCGGGATGGTCCAGCCCCAGTGATGTTCGGCTTGCAGGTCGCCGAAGTGGCGACCCTGGTTGCTGGGTTTCAGCGTCACCGGAGGTCGCGAGTCGATCTGTGCGGCAACCCGTGTGGTGGTGGTGCCGTCGAAGATGTTGACCAGCAGATCGGCAGTCTTCTTGGCCGGAAGTTTTTCGGGACGTCCGACGATTTCGCCGGCGGCGTCCACTCGCGATTCGGCGCTGCCGAGGTAGTGATGGGTCAGCCTGCCGTCGGAGGAGTCGACCAGCCGGTAACCTCGAGGCTCTCCACTGGTGGCGTTTTCTCGTTCGCCCGACTTCGCCTTCCACCAGGTGCCGCATACGCTGACCGATTCGACGAATTCGATACCCGACTGCACCATCCTCTGGTTCTCGTGCAGGTGTCCCTGCAGGACCAGCTTGACGTCGTGTTTCTTCAGCTGGTCGATGGCCTCGGAGGCGTTGTTAATGACCCAGTGGGGCGTCTTGTCGGCCGTGGTGCCTCGGCGGGGAGGGTAGTTGGTGGCCAGTGGGATGTGGACGGCCACGACGGTTCTCATGCCGCGAGGGACCGCAGCCAGGTCGGCCGCCAGCCACTGAAGTTCGCGGCGTCCGAACTGTCCGATCACCTTTCCGGGTTGGCCGGCGGTGGTGTCGATGTGGCAGCCGTCGAGCGTGATGCAGTGCAGAGTGCCGGTGTTCCACGAGTAGTAGGTGGGTCCGAACAGTTGGCGGAACCGGTTCAGAGGGTCGTCGGTCTTGAGTTGAAACTCGTGGTTGCCGACCGAGTGTTTGACGGGCATCTTCAAGCGGCTGACCAGTTTGATGTACGCGGGTCCTTGCCGGTGGTCGAGTGAAATGTCACCTCCGACCCAGCAGGCGTCCGGCAGCGGGTCCAGCGAATTGATTTCATCAATAGTCTGGCTCATTCG
>Ga0209403_10003130_pt1 | contig 18989 bp, 16 predicted proteins | sample ArcticOcean_MG_C_8_FD_187440 | JGI IMG/M metagenome (GOLD analysis project Ga0209403, IMG submission 187440) | Marine microbial communities from western Arctic Ocean - ArcticOcean_MG_CB11_86 (SPAdes) (version 2) | ecosystem: Environmental > Aquatic > Marine > Oceanic | place: Arctic Ocean... | reverse complement strand
ATACTTCGGTTAAAGGTCAGTATAAAAATATCTTTGGTGAAACAATAGAAACCCGATTTATCAGGATGTGGCAATCTCATTTGTATATACTAAATACTGAAATGTGCATCCTATCATTATATAAATATTTCTTCGTGAACTTTCGTGATCATAGCGGTAAAGAATTATATGAAAATTGACCTAATAGCAGGTGCCCGCCCAAACTTCATGAAAATTGCACCCATTATTGATGCAATCAAAGTCGCACAGATTAAGGGTAAAAATATAGAATTTCGCTTGGTTCATACCGGTCAGCATTATGATAAAAATATGAGTGGTAGTTTCTTTGAACAATTAGGTATTCCCTTACCGGATATAAATTTAGAAGCAGGAAGGGGCACACAAGCAGAACAAACAGCCAAAATAATGATGGGGTATGAATCCTTGTTGCAAGAAGAATCAACGGATTACTGCTTGGTTGTTGGAGATGTGACATCCACAATGGCCTGCTCCATTGTTGCAAAAAAAATCAATATTAAAGTCATTCATGTAGAAGGCGGTATCCGTTCTTGGGATTTAACCATGCCGGAAGAAATTAATCGGATGGTGACCGACAGTATTACAGACTATTTTTTTACAACATCCGAAACTGCAAATGAAAACTTATTGAAAAATGGCATCCCGAAAGATAGAATATTTTATGTGGGTAATACCATGATTGACACATTATTAAAACATCGTCCAAACTTTATAAAACCTGCCATTTGGGATAAAGTTGATTTAAGTGAGAAAAACTATATTGTTATGACGTTTCACCGCCCCGCAAATGTAGATGAAGAAGATATTTTAAAAGAACTCATAGATGAAATAATAGAAAATTCAAATAACATTCCCATCATTTTTCCTGTTCACCCAAGGACACGCGATGCGATAGCCAAAGCTAATGTTTTTTTATCTGATAACATTATTATTTGTGAGCCTTTGAGTTATTTGTCAATGACAGCTCTTATGAATGGGGCCTCGCGTGTGTTCACTGATTCGGGCGGCTTGCAAAAGGAAGCGTATTGGGCTCATAAGCCTTGTATAACTTTGCGAGAAGAAACGGAATGGCCCGAGACACTCGATGATAACGCTAATCAGTTAGTTGGGGCTGATGCTCAACTTATTCTTGCTGCCGTTGAGAAGACAAATCAGGTATCGTTCAAATCGGCACTTTATGGAGATGGAAATTCGGCTTCTCGGTGCGTTTCAGCTATCAATGAGTTGTTTCAGAAATAAATCTTATTTCGTTCATTATTCCGTTAGAGAATGAAAATAGCTTATATAATTACATGGAACCTTGGTCATAATGACGGAGTCACCAGAAAGGTATTGAGGCAAGTACGCGAATGGAAAAAATTGGGCCATGAAGTAGAAATTTTTTGTGCTGCCGAGGAGATTACCAAGGCTGTCAATGGGGTTACCTTTTTTAAAAAAGATCGTGTATGGAGTTCTATTTTTGCTGCCTTTAAGAATCGTAAAGTTTATACTAACCTTTGTGATCAGGTTATAAAGTATACTCCGGATATAGTTTATTTGCGTTGGGAGTTTCACAAAAGACCTTTGGCCCGATTGATGGAAAATATTCCTACTATTATTGAAATAAATACTTTTTTCCAAGGTGAGTTTAGGAGGCGATCCAGAGAGAACTGGATAGAGAAAATTAGATACTGGTATTATCTATTAACTTACAAAAAATTTGATAAATGTTGTTCAGGTTTTGTCTCAGTTTGTAAAGAATATCTTCAATTGGGCCAATACGATAAATGGAATAAACCTCATTGCTATATTCCAAATTCTATTCCACTTGATAAAGAGCAAAAACCAATTGATTATTCAGCTCAGGAGATTTCCATTCCTAGATTAGTTTTTATAAGCTCAGGTATACAGCCATGGCATGGCCTAGATAATTTGATTGAATTAGCAGAAAAATCTGTAGGCGAACTTCAATTTGATTTAATTACGGGGTTTGATGTGGGTTATCTTGAGCTGCCTGAAAATATCAAAGTTTATCCTTTTCTGGAGAAAGACGAGTTTTTGGAGATCTTTAAAAATGCAGTAGCAGGAATCGGATCAGCAGGCCTTTATGAAAATGGCATGAATGAGGCTTGCGTTCTTAAGCTTAGGGAATACTTATCAGCTGGTTTACCAGTTATAGTGCCTTATAAAGACACGGCTTTTCTTAATCAAAAGTCACCAGAGTGGTTTCTTGAGTTACCTAACGAACCTAGTTCATTAGGTAACAACAAAGAGAAAATAATGGATTTTGTTGAAAGAATTAGAGGGCTTAGAGTTCAAACTAATGAAGTTTTTCCATATATTAGTAGTGAAATATGGGAGGCAGAAAGAGTGAACTTTTTTAAACAAGTTCTTAAGATGAAATGATGTGAAATTGAAACTTAATAAAGGATTTATATTTTATTTTCAGCTTGTATTAATTTCATGCTTTACCAAGTCTGTTGCTCTAAGTGACGTTGTTAGGCTCCCTCTTGGTAAAGACTTACAGTCGATTATAAACGAGCAAGATAAGGGAACTAGTTTCCTTTTAGAAACTGGAATTCACCGTGGTTATGAGATTAACTTGAAAGCTGGTGACACTTTAGTCGGGGAGGAGGGAGCGGTTCTTTCGGGTGCGGAACTGCTGACTGATTGGAAATATGAAGATCCTTACTGGGTCCATGAGGGGTCGCATTCTAAGGTCGTACCATCGTTAGACGATGAGACTAGGGTCTGGGAAGCCAGAGCCAATTATCCGCATGACCTTTTTTGCGATGATGTTCCTCTGATGCAGAGAATGAGTCGCTCCCTGTATCTTCGAGAAGGCAATTATTGGTTCTATGATTACGATGAAAATAAAATTTATATTGGATTCGATCCTTCCGGTTGTGAATTGGAGCTGAGTGGATTGTGCCGTTATGGCTTAAGGGCAAAGGGACAAGGAGTGACATTACGGAATGTGCGCTTTGAGAACTATGCGACTTATGACCTTAATCCTGCAGTTGATTTGGGTCCCGGGGCAGTAGTTGAAAGATGCACTATCTCTGGTAGTCATTGCATAGGCATTCGAATTTCCAGCAATTCAATAATTCGACGTTCAGTATTCAATCACAATGGGCTTGCTGGATTGCATAATGGAGGGGATGAAACCCTGATAGAATTTTGTGAGTTTGCCTATAATGGGTGGGCTGGTTTTTCTGGAGACTGGGCGCGGGCAGGATGCAAGGTTCCAGGTGTTACCAATACTGTTCTGAGACGTAATTATGCTCACCACAATACTGGTCCAGGTTTTTGGTTTGATATCAATTCTAATGGGAATCTATTTGAAGAGAATTTGAGTGAATTTAATTCCTGGGAAGGATTGATATATGAGTTGAGCTGCGGCTGTGAAATTCGTAATAATATTCTTCGATGGAATGGTCTGGTTCCAAGGGGTGGGCAATTGTGGGGAGTTCCTTTTGTTATACAGAATGCAGAAAATGCTAACATTCATCACAATTACTTTGAGGCTTCTCCTGCTAATGGTGCGCGTGGAGGAGGGCTTTCTATAATTAATCAGTTCCGCCCTCAATATACTGATGGTATTTGTGGTGAACATACTACAGAAGGAAATCACATTCATAATAACGTGATGGTCATGCCCAATGGAGGCTATAATGGTCTTCAGTATGGTTCATTCGGTTGGGACACTTATGCTGATTTTATTAAGGCTGGAAATTTATGGGAAAAGAATACTTATTTCTCAGGAAAGCCTACCCGTGGTAACTTTCATTGGTACGGTCCGGGCAAAAGAGAAGAAGATTTTGTTATAGAATTTCTGAATTGGAATGAGTGGAGGAATCGGGGGCAGGATACGGATAGTATTCTAATTGGTAAGCACTCTTCATTCTTTAATCCATTCAATCCCGAATTAGATGATCTTATTCTCAAGACGACCGGTGTCAGTTATCAGGAGATTAAAGGTCCATTCGTGCAATTAATTTCCGATGATGAAGATGATTCAGATAATGATGGCTTACCAGATGCTTGGGAGAAGTCTAATGGGTTAGATTGGACTTCGAAAGATGCCGATATGGATACTGATTCTGATGGTCTTGAAAACATTGTAGAGTATCAGAGGTCTACAAACCCACAAAGACCAGACACTGACGGAGACGGTATTCCTGATGGCTGGGAATTGGACCATGGTATCAATCCACTATTTGAAGATTCCTTACTGGATCCTGATGAGGACAATTTTACTAATATTGAAGAATATGAATTAAATACAGAGCCTATAGTTGCTAACAAATTAAAGCTGAGTGTTCCAGAAGAGGGTCTAACCATGTGGTTAAAGTCAGGCACCCCAATGAATACTGAGTATGTAGGCAGAGTTTCGAGTTGGCGGGACTGGCGACAGAAGAATAATCAAATGGATACGCCTTTTAATCACCAAGCGCCGATTATTAATAATGAAACTTATAACGGATATCCACTACTTGATTTTAGTTCAGGTGATTTAAAATCAAGTGCGAATGACGTGTTGGGAAATGCTGGTGATGGTTGGACGTTATTTAATGTTTTTAGAGTCAAAAAAATTAATGAAGGTTCTAAAAAATTTGCGTTGATGGGAAATAGTATTTGGAGGGAGAGCGGTTTCCGGTTAACGCTTGAACAGGGCCATTTGCATTTTTATTCTATTCAGTCAGAGGACCCAGTTTCCGTGGGGGCTCACCGGAGGTTACTTGATAAAGAGCTTGTCGTTATGACTTTATATTATGATGACATTAATAGGGAAGGTCGTTTGTACCTAGATGGTATTGAGCAGGAAAGAGGCAAGGGTCATATACCATTTAATTCTGAGTCATTATGGATTGGGCACATTGGAGGAATGCAATCTCAGGAAGCCGAACATGCTGAACTCTTAACTTATAATAGGCCATTGGATCATCCCGAAAGAAAAGCAGTTGAGGCTATGCTTTTGGGTAAATATAAATCAATAGGTGTCCTAGCCAATGATTCTGATAATGATGGGATTTCAGATTGGTGGAAGATGGAATATGGGGCAATTGAAATTACGCAAGGAGATGCTGATTCTGATGGTTTGTCCAATTTTGAGGAATATCTTAATCATACCAATCCTTATGTTCTTGATACGGATGGAGATGGCTTAACTGATGCTTGGGAATTATCGAATGGGTGGAATCCTAGGCTAGATGATTCGGCCGTAGATATTGATTTTGATGGGTTAGATTCGGTAAAAGAAATGGAATTAAAAACGAATTTAGAACGGGCTGATACCGATGGTGATCTTATGCATGATGGTTGGGAATTTATTAATGGATTAGACCCATTAGTTAATGATGCGGATGATGATCCTGATAAAGATGGGTTGAAGAACCTAGATGAATTCCGAAACAATACTTTAGCTCAGAATCCTGATTCTGATATGGATTCTCTTTCCGATTACTGGGAAATTATTAATGGGTGGGATCCTCTTAATAACGCAATAGAAAATGATTCTGATTCTGATGGGCTCACTGACTTTGAAGAGTTTCGTTATAAAACAGATATAGCATCCGTTGATACTGACAATGATAAAATTTCTGATGGGGATGAGATAAAAAATAATCTTAATCCTTTAGTTAATGATGCGGATGAGGATCCGGATTCGGACGGCCTAAATAATTTATCAGAGATAAATATAGGAACTGACCCATTTCTTAAGGATACAGATTCTGATGGGATGCCAGACGGTTGGGAGTCAAAGAACAGAATGAATGCTCTTGCAGATGACGCTTTGGAGGATTTTGATTTTGATTCTATCAGTAATCTCTCTGAGTATGTGAATGGAACTGATCCGATCGAATGGATCGATATTGATGTGGATGGAATGCATGATCTATGGGAACTACAATCAGGTTTGAGAGTGAATGTCGTGGATAGAGATGAAGATCCGGACCAAGATAATGTTCCCAATCTCATAGAGTTTATATTGGGTGGAGACCCCTACGATAAGACAAAGGCCCCTGGAATGGGAGTTCAAGAAATGAACAATAAAAGCACGGAAATTTGGTACCATGTACTGAAATCACGTTATTATTTCTATAGAATTAACCTTGAGAGATTGAATCCTAATAATAGTTGGGAAGAGTTACTTAATTTTGATCAAAACGTTAAGGCTCTGGATCTTAGTTCGAAAATACTAGATGGATTGCATGACAAGGCAGTTTATCGTATCAGGATGGAAAGGTTGCCTTGAAGGCAGTAACCCATATTATTGGTATTCAATTCTTGAGAAACTAGTTTGGTAATTGTAGATGAACATTAAAGCTATTGTGTTGATGGGCGCAGGCCTTTTGGTCGCGCTCTGGGCCGGTCAGGCTGTTGGCAATGGCAATTACGGTACTGCTATTGCAGTTGCCGGGATTACCATCTTTGCTGTTCTCGTTTCAGTTGTTGGTAAACATTATCGATTTGAAGGATGGGCAATCGCAATTGTCTGCGCGTGTTATTTTGTGGGAGGAAAAGGATTTGCTTACCAAAGACTCGTATCGGTTCTTTTCGTAGGGGAGGCAACATTGATTTTGTTGATTGGGTTCCACTTGGTTAGGTGCTTAGCGGGTAAGAATGATGTGTTCCCCCGGCACCCGCTCACTGTCCCGGTGATGTTATTACAAATTTATGGTTTTGCGCATCTCTTGATTGATAGGAAGTACTTTGATTTTTTCTTTCTCATGAAAGATGTTGCTACCGTTTATTATGGTTTATTCTTTTTTCTAGTATTTCCATCTATGTTGCACCGGCCGACTCGGCAATATCTACTAAAGCTGTTACCCATTATTTCAGGAATAGCGTTAACTGTTTTGACTTCTTTCTTGTTAGTGCCGGGCTTGGAGCAAAAAGTTTTCTACGGGACCATGGTCCGTGGTGCTCCTTTGATCATGCCCTCAATTGATGCTCTCATACCTGTTTGTGTAGGCTTTTCAGCATTTTGTTATTTTAAACACCTTCATTCGAGCGGGTTATGGAAAATACTATACCTGTTAACTTCAGTTTTTTGTACTGTGCCGTTATTCGCTCAAGGAAAGGCAGTGTTTTATCTCGCGTTTTTCGCATTCGTTGGTGCCCTTTTTATAATTGGGCATTGGCGCCTTTTGGTCGTTGGTTTATTTGCCGGGATTCTTGCAACTGTTTTTGTTTTCTCTTTGGTGGAGTCTCGCGTCATCGAGGATAGGGAAGGTCGTTTCGAGAGATTTTTGGATGAGTTTTCGTCTTTTGATATAGCTGGTATTGGAGGTGGTAAGCAACGATTTGCGCAAGAGAATGTGGACTGGCGATTTACTTGGTGGAAAATGGTTATTGAGGATGTGATGAGAGAGAACCCTTGGTATGGGCTCGGCCTAGGCTCAGATATATCAACAAAATTTCACGCGACTTATTTTCAGACTGGAGAAGATAATACTGATGTTCACATTGCGAGATACCCGCATAATGTCTTAATCACTATATTTGGTAGATTGGGTATCATTGGTCTTATGATTTTCCTCCCACTATGCATATTAATTGTGAGAGAACTTTGGCTTGGAATGATGAGGTTACGCGCATCTGTTGGTGAAAATGATCCTGGGCTTGCATTTGTTTGGGCCTTTGTTATGGCAGGATTTATTAATGCTTTTTTCCAATCCACTTTTGAAGCGCCTTATGCGGCAGTGGCATTTTGGTCAATGCTTGCAGTCCTTTGTGTGATGAACAGGCAGGTAGAGGATCCTACTGATGAGGATGAAGATGTTCAAGAAGGTATCGACGTTCTGCCTGATGGGGGAATGCTGAATGACGGAGAATTTGCAATGAGGTCAAAGGCCACATAGTTCAAAGGATTATAATGATTTTGAGTGTATTGTCATGAAGGATGATCGAACTTGGCAGGGCGTAGTGCCGTGGATATATGGAAGAATTCCTGCATTTCGTAGTAGGAGGTTTTCCAGGTTCTTGGCTGAACTTAAGCCAGAGGCAAAAGAAAAAATCATTGATTTGGGGGGAGAGCCTGAGTTTTGGAAGAAATCCACTATAGAATTGGAAGTCCATTGTGTAAATCTGGACAAAGTAGAATTTATTCAGGACGAATATTTGGTCAGAATAAAAACCAGTGCCGGGGACTGTTGTGATCTTGCTGATGAGAAGGATAATTCTTATGATATAGTGTTCTCAAATAGTGTCATTGAGCATGTTGGGGATTTGCAGCGGCAAAAATTATTTGCACAGAATGCTCTTCGTCTTGGTCAGAAGTTATGGATTCAAACACCTGCTAAATATTTCCCCATTGAACCTCATTGGTTTGCTTTATTTATTCACTGGTTTCCAAGAAAATATCAGTATTCGCTTTTCAGGTTATTTGCTCTTCGCCAACGATTTGCCGGGGTCAAACTCTCTAAGAAGGAGATAAAGGCTCAAGTCGATGATGTCAGATTAATGACTAAGAGGGAACTAAAAGAAATGTTCCCTGGTTGCAGAATTATTACCGAGCGGTTCTTTCTTTTTCCAAAATCCTATATTGTTGTTAAGGGTGGAGAAAATTAGCCCTAAAATTTTTATTATTACCTAAAGGTTTTCCGTTTTTAAATGAATTCGATTCTCTTAGTTGGTCAGACGCCACCACCTTATCATGGACAAGCGATTGCGATGCAGCAATTGTTCGATCAACGGTGGGAGGGATTAAAAGTTCGATATTTGAGGATGGCATACAGCCATAGCGAGTCAGAGGTCGGCCGTTTCAGAATCAGAAAGATATTTCATCTAATTTCACTCGTAATAAAATCTTGGTTCATTTTAATTAAGAATCGACCCTGCTGTCTGTACTATCCTCCGGCAAGCCCTAACCGCACTCCTGTCATTAGAGATGTAGTGTTTTTGTTGCTTGTTCGTCCATTAGCTAAGGATACTATTTTTCATTATCACGCGGGAGGGCTTCCTGAATATGTTGCATCTCTGAGTTTTCCTCTGAGGCTTCTTTCAAAGATTGCGTTTAGCAATGCGGCTCTTGGCATTGAGATATCTGAGAGTCAGCTAAATAAAGATATTTTTTTTCCTGTGAAGAAGAGGATTTGCATTTCAAATGGGCTTGATGTTTCAGATGTAGAGCAAAGATCCGATGAGGAAGAGGACGGAAGGAGGAGGATTTTGTTTATTGCGGGATTGCGTGAAAGTAAGGGAGTTATGGACATTATAGGAACGGCTGACAAGATGCGGCAATTAGGTGCAGATTTCGTGTTTGATGTTGCCGGAGCATGGCAGGAGGAAAATACACGTAGAGAATTTGAAACAGAGTTATCGAGGTTGAACCTTAATGATCATATTATTCTTCATGGGCGAGTCACTGGCGAAGAAAAATGGGAACTTTATAGACAAGCCTATGCCTTTTTCTTCCCATCATTTTATGAGTCTGAAAATTTTCCATTGGTTCTTATTGAGGCTATGGCTTTTGGTCTTCCCATTGTTGCAACTAATTGGAGAGGTATACCAGAATTAGTTGCAGAAGGTGAAACTGGTAGGCTCTGTGATGCGGGATCATGTGAGCAATTTTCTTCTGCCCTTAATGAATTAATTAACAATGAGGATCAACATGAAAAAATGGCTTCTCTTGCTCGGTCTCGTTATGAAAAAAAATACACTAAAGCTGCATTTATTTCCGCGATGAGGAAGGCCTTCGAAAGTGTTATTGATGAACCCAAGTTACAAACAGATGCTTAGATATTTTGCTTTTTGTGCTATAACATTTGGCTATCTCTGGCTGGCTGTTTTTGGCACAGGAGTCAAACTTGTGTTCCAATGGCCAGGGCTCTTATTGTTGAGCCTTGGCTTCTTGTCTCTTCCATTTGCTTTTAGGGGAAGGACTGAAAACACATCTCTCGCCTGTCATCTCTCAGTTTTATCTTTGTTTATTTATATGATTTTGCGAGCCATTAATTCTCCTGTTCATTATCTTGGTAGGTTGGACATCATTCTGATATTAGTTTTGTTCGGTACTTATATATTTTTCAGTGCTGCAAATACTAAAAGGTATAGGTTCATTATCATTGGTCTCTTTTTCTTACTCGGTTTGGCAAATGTATGCGTGGCTATTTATCAGCTAGAGTCTAAAAGCTTTCATATTCTTCCAGGCTATGACCGAGTTGGCCTTGGTGGACAACTTGAGAGGCCGAGTGGGTTTTATAATGCCAGCCCACACTTTGCTGGTTTCATGCAAATAGTAGCAATCATGGCTGCCTCTCTTGCTTTGTTTTCCAGAGGTCTTGTCGTTCGAATCCCGTGCGCGATTGTTTTTGTGATTTCTCTTTCCGGCATTGTCATGAGTCAGAGTCGAGGCAGTTTTATTGCTCTACCATTTGGGTTGGTAATATTGTTCGGGTTTTATCTGTTTTTTAATATCCGTGTAATAAAGAGGCATTGGAAAATGAACGGTAAGAGGGCATTCATGATTCTTGGAATCATTTGTGTTTTGTTGGTAGCAGGCACTTGGATGATTAAAGGTTTTGGTAAGCGTGTCGGTTCAGTTGATGATTTTTTTGCAGATACTTCACGCTCAAATTTCAGGGCAGGGGCTGTCGATCAATGGATGGAGTCGCCATTAGTTGGGACCGGAGCGCGAACGTTCCAATACAAGTATTTGCAGTATCGCCCAAGCCATGCGCCTTTCCATCAAAGGGATCCTCGTTTTACTCATAATGATTATTTACAGCAGGGCGCGGAATATGGACTAATTGGTCTTGGTCTTGTTCTTCTAACAATATGGGCTCACTTTTTTTGTGCAGTCCGGCGGGTAAGAAATTATGCGGCTATAAGTGACGGTTTTGTTGATCAATCGGGCCGGTTAAAATACGCCTTTTTGGTTGGATCCATTGCTGTGATTTCAGCGCATGCTGTTCATGCGTGTGTTGATTTTCATGTTAGACTCTTTGCAACTGGCATACCGATTATATTTTGTTTATCAATTATGGCAGGTTCAAATCGTTCAGGGATTCGAAGATCTATAGTCGCTTCAATCTCCGTGTGGGTATCAGCTTTGTGTGGCCTTTCAATTCTGATAATGGCTTGGACTCTGGCGCCTTCTTCTTGGTTAATACAAAAGGCCAAGGATCAGGTGAGTCAAAACACACCATCCGCTGCAATTTCATTTTTACACGAGGCGTCGGAAATGGACCCATTAAATCCTGAGCCACTCAAAGAGCTTGCACAGATTCGTTATGAGAAGAAAAATTCTGAGATTCCTGCTATCGTTCGTATTGGATATATCAGTAATGCGTTGGATGCTTTCCAAAAGGTGATCAGCATTAATTCATTGGATTGGAGGGCAAACATAAGCGCTGGAGGTTGTGAGATGTTCCTTGCATGGCATTCCAATCCTGCGGACAGCATGGAACATTGGAAGAGGGCCCGATCACATTTTGAAAAGGCTATTGAAATTGCTCCAACAAAATATGAGCCGCGGGAGGAATTGGCTCTCTATGAACTTGATTTGGCTCATTTTTTGGCAAGTAGAGGCTACCTGGAAGATGCGTATGAGAAAGCCAAAGAGGCGGTAGCAAAATTCATAGCGGTCCCTCAATTTTTCGTTGAAGGTGCGCCTCAGGGGCATAGAGCAAATGATGGACTCAAAAGTGCTAATAATCTGTTGATGCGTCTGGAGGAACCCCGGAATTAATAATTGATTTGTTTTAATGAAACTTAAAATGACTAGATATTCTTTTGAGCTCGTGTGATTAGGTAGAAAAATTGTTTATTAGTATAAGAAAGAGCATTGCCCGTATTTATGAAATAGTACGAGTAGTGATAGTTTCAGGAATCGCCGAATTACGACACCTATTCACTCGGTATCGGCGTGGTCCTAGGCAAAATGTTTGGGATATCGATATTGTGTATTTGTGGAGTGATCCGAGTGATTCTGTTTGGGCAGCGAAGCGAGAGGAGGTCCTGCGTTCAGAACAAAGAGATGATTACTGCTGTATTGAATTGCAGACTCTTGCTCCAAAAATGACACTTGATGAGTTGCGTTATTCTTTACGTTCTGTAGATACTCATTTAAGCGGAGTCAGGTATGTTCATATCGTTGTTGATGGACAAGTTCCTGACTGGTTAGACGTGAATCATCCCAAGATACGTGTGATCCAAGCTGAAGATATTATCACTAACAAAGATCATTACCCGAATTATAATACTCAGGCCATCGAATCTTATTTCTTTAATATTCCAGATTTGAGCGATCGGTTCATTTATTTTAACGATGATTTCTTTCTTCGTAGTAAAATGGGAGTGGATGATTTTTTCACTTCTGATGGACTCCTTAGGGTTAGATTAGGGCGCGCACTATCGCCCAAAGGTTCACCGAGTTCGGAAGAGGAGGGTGATTACGCAGGCCATAGAAATGCTAACAAGCTACTTGACCAAATGTTTGTTAAACGGGCTCGATTAACTGTGATGCATCGGCCGTATGCGCATAATAAGGAATTATTAAAAAGTGCTGAGAGTATTTTCCCTGATGCATTGGAAGAGACTCGGTCTTCAAAATTTCGCTCAACGAAGATGGTCGCCATACACAGCTTTTTGGTTCCTTATGCGGCCTCTTACCAAAAAGCAGCAGATCTTGTTCCTCCAAAATTGCTTGAGAAGGATATGTTTCGTTGGGGATCATCATCGCTTAATAACAAGAAAGTTGTTAAGCGGATTCAAGCCCTGCGAAGTGAAGCGTTTTGTATTCAAGAAGAGAGAGGAGTAGAGATTCCTGAATCTGAGATCAGCCGATTCCGGGCATTTATGTCTGATCTTTTCCCTGAACCTTCATCTTTCGAGCGTAAAAAGTAAGGAAAAACCTTTACTGGCACTATCTGATTTTTCTTAAAACCTTGTATCCTATTGACGAGATTCGTCTCTTAGCTCTTTGAGGTGAAAGTGTGGCTAAGTAGTTGGGAAGTTCATATGGAGATGTTTTCGGATCCATTAATAGAGGCTTGAAAAGACCTTTTCTGATAAGAAAGATTTCATATCCAAAACTTTCAAGGAAAGTTCCTGCCTCTGATGGATAACCAGTATGATCTTCATATATTATGTCACGAATTCTCTGGTCTTTGAGTAATTTTTTTGCTCCAAGCAGCGCTGATTTTTCATGTCCCTCTATATCGATCTTACAGGTTCCAATCGATTCTTCGGATTGTTCAAAATAATGATCTAGGCAGACCGTTTGGACCTTCATCCTTTTTCCATTCGAGGGTTCTGAATTGCTTTCTGCTAACTTTGCCGACCCTCTATTGGAATGAAAATTTTCTGGGATGGTCAGTTCTGATTCTCCGTCTTGATCAGATACTGCAGAATTTTCAATTTTGATGGAGGCAATTCGGTGATTTGATTTCCATACTTCAGTAATATATTCAAGTTCTTTGGCTATTTCTGGGTGAGCTTCAAATGATATTACTTTGCCGTTCGGCCCTGAGGCTCGAGCCAAGAGACCAGACATGAGGCCGTAATTTGCTCCGATGTCTAGGCAAGTTTCTCCCTGATCCGTGAGGCGATAAAGACACTCTAAAACGGCAGTATCGTAGGTGCCTGTCTTAATGATAGAAGCTCCGATCCGATCCTCTGGTGGAACGTTCATTGCTAATCCCCAAGGCAATTTTACAGTCACATTTTGTTTGGGACTTTTTATTTCCCAAAGTATTCGGCGGAAGAGTTGTGTTGGGCGGAAAAGAAACTCAGGACGGCGGAATAATTTTCGAAGAAAATTTTTCATTAGCGTGGCTGAATCCAATTAGCGCCGAGCTGGTCTTCATTGTGGATTTGTATAAAAATATTTGAAATAAATTCAGATATGAGCTGATCAGTTTCTTCGATGCTGTGCTCTGCAAAAGGGTGAGCGTTTTTATTCTCTATTATAGGGCTTGTGATATTGACAAATGCCCACCTCTGATTGGTTCCTGTAGCGAGTCTGTCGAATATATCGGTGAAGGTTCTACTGTAGTGACTCGCAGTAATTTTTTTTGCGCCAGTAAACCAGTAATAAGATATCTGTTTTCCACCAGTCCTGAGATGCTTTGAGAGCAAGCGCTTAGTGGGAAGATTAAATTTTCCGTTAATTGGTATTGATATTTCTTCCGAAGACAGGATTTCAAAGCCTTGTGCAGCGAGGCAGCGTTCGGGACGATGTATACTATTATTCATATCATCACCTGATAAAACAACGAAAGCGCTGACGATGTCTATTTTGTCCTCTGTTTCTGGGGTGCGTCTTTTATATTGTGACTGTGCATAATTGGTGTCCTCGGCTAACGCATTAATTACTACTTCACTAGTTCCCATGGATTCACCAAACCATTCATTAACAGTACCAGGGAGAATCATTATGATTGCTGATTCTCTAATCTTATAGCCTCTCGGAAGTAGATAGATACTTCCAAGACCGATCCCGAGCAATGCCTGACAAATTATGAGTTTACGAATCATCAGAATTTATTGTTAATCGGTACCATTCTTTGAGTTTACTTCGCTAACAACATTTTTCGTAACGATTACGCTTTTCTTTTTCCATCCTGAATTAATCAAGAATCCGACCAGCATCAGACCCAAAAGACCGAGAGGGAAAAAGATAAATCCGGAAAAATTATGGTATGTTTGTGATGCGAATTCAGCATCCCAGAATTCAGCTATAAGGACAATGGTTGTTACACGGAAAGAATTTGCCAGAATGGCCAGAGGAACTGAAGAAATGATTAAGACGCCAAGCTTCCAAATCTTATTCTGTGTCATGTGCCCGTAAATAGACGCTATGAACACTAGAGCAATTAATGATCTTACCCCGGAGCAACCTTCAGCAATTTTTAATGCGTCCCAGCTCCCATCGACAGATTGTATTTCCGTGCCCCCAGCAACGACATTAGCTCCAAATATTGTTGAGATATGATAAGCGATCTTGGTGGCAATAATTTGCAATCCATTCGTGGCCTGAATGAGTCCTGGTAAAGGAATGGCAAAGTAAAGAAGTGCTAATGGAAAAATGAAGTGTTTTGCTGTTTTTTTACCCCATACAAATACGAGGAATCCGTAAATAATAAATGGAATTGATCCTGCAGCTATACGCGCTTGGATGGTCCTGACTGATACAATATAGAATAATATGCCTAATAACAGGAATGCTAGGCCCCACCATTGACTCGAAACGCTTGAGGATAGAATTTTTTTCCTGGATCGGAAAATAAGGAATATAATAACAAATGGAACAAATCGACCATGCCCATAGTCATATTCTTCCTTTCCGCAAATGGCCCACATCCATTCAATGACTGACTGTTCTCGGAAATTGCCGAAAATAGGTATGATCCAATAGAAATAAACAAAAGTTGCTGTGATTGAGACCAGAAACAGGGATCCGAGTAGATTTTGACGGCACCAGAGCCAAGAGTTTTGGTTCTGAGTCTTCAATGTATCCATATTAGTTTCTGGATTCGGAGCCATATATTAAGAGTGGATTTGCCGATTTTGCTAGAGCTTAATTCGGGCAAAAATAATATAGAATTTTAATTATTTTCTTTAATCATGCAAGGATTCCCATCTGATATTAATTAAAAAGTGCCTTCCATTTTATTAGGTTTTATGTTGCATTGATACTGTAGAACAGGTAATCGCAATTCAGTAATGAAATTAATCTCAGGCACTTCTCATCCAGATCTTGCTAGAAACATTTCCGAATATCTTAAGGTTTCCCTTTGTGATGTTACAGTGAAAGCGTTTCCTGATGGTGAGACTTTTGTTAAAATTAACGAAAATATCCGAGGCCAGGATGTTTTTATTATTCAACCTACATGTCCTCCGACTAATTCCAACTTAATGGAATTGTTAATTACGGTGGACGCGGCCAAGAGGGCCAGCGCTAAACGGATCACTGCGGTTATTCCGTTTTTTGGTTATGCTAGACAGGATAGAAAAGATCAACCAAGAGTTCCTATTACCGCAAAACTAGTTGCGAATTTACTTGTCGCGGCAGGAGTGAATAGAGTCTTAACGATGGATTTGCATGCTGGGCAGATCCAAGGATTTTTTGATATTCCGGTTGATCACTTGTACGCGGCTCCGGTCCTAATTGGTTACTTGAGAGAAAGAGGCATAGAAAATTTAACTGTAGTTTCTCCGGACGTTGGTGGATTAAAGATGTCAGATGCATACGCTCAAGCTTTGGATGCTCCACTTGCTATCGTTGGTAAGAGGAGACTCAGCGCTACAGAAGTGGAAGCGATTAACGTTATAGGGGAGGTTGAGGGACGGGACGTGTTACTAGTTGATGACATGACAGAAACGGCAGGGACACTATGCGCGGCAGCTGAACTGCTCGCGAAGCATGGTGCAGGAAAGATTTATGCAGGTGTTTCGCATGGAGTTTTAGGAGAAATTGGCAATCAGCGCCTCATAGATTCGAATATTGAGGAATTAATTACCACGGATAGCACCCCTATGGCGAAGGGCGAAAAAGTCACAGTTCTTAGTATAGCCGCATTATTAGGTGAAGGTATACGCAGAATCGAAAACGATGAATCGGTGACATCTCTTTTTGACATAGTCAATAAGTAGGCATAACATTTGCGCCCCTCTAAAATGGGCGAATCTAATTAGCAATCATCAAAAAAACAACGAGTTATGTCGGATCAAGTTAATCTTAAGGCTGAAAAAAGAGATGGTATGGGTAGTGCTGCTGTCGGTCGGTTGCGACGTGGCGGTAAGATTCCAGGTGTTGTTTATGGATCTACACAGGACAGTTATGCGGTCCAGATTGATGCAAATACAATCAAAGAAATACTCAGGAATAGCGCTAGTCAGCAGATACTGGTTAATTTGCAGATCGAAGGTGCCAAAGAAACCAACAAGCTTGCTCTGATTCAAGACATTCAGCAACACTCCATATCAGGTGATATTTTGCATGTTGATTTTAATGCGGTGAAAGAAGATAGCGAGATTCACGCTAGGGTTCCAATTGAATTGACTGGTGATCCTATAGGAATAAAGCAAGGAGGAATATTAGACACTCTATTGCATGCTATCGAGGTGCATTGTTTGCCAAAGGACTTGCCCGCTGTACTTCAGTTTGATGTATCTGAATTAGATATTGGCGATAGCTTGAACATTGCTTCCGCTGAATTTCCTGAAGGAGTCTCGGTTTCCTTGGATGGGGAAGTTTTAATTGCGATCGTTAATGAGACGCGCGCTGCTCTGTCAGAGGGTGAGGAAGGTGAAGGTGAAGGTGAAGGTGAAGGTGAAGGTGAAGGTGAAGGTGAAGGTGAGGATAAAGAGGGAGGAAGTGATGATGGGAAAAAGTCGAGCTGATAATTTAAGTTAAAAAACCATGAACGAGGGTGCTGAATTTCGTCCGCCCCGACTCATTGTAGGGCTAGGTAATCCTGGCCGTAAATATGTTGAGACTCGACATAACGTTGGCTGTATGATCATTGATCAGATGGCAACTGAGAGGGCCTTGCAGTTTGCTGATGAAAAGAGATGGAAGTCTCAAATAGCTAAGGATTCTGATAAGTTCCTATTAAAGCCACAGACTTATATGAATGATAGTGGTCTTGCCGTTGGCAAAGTATCTTCATTTTATAAGATTGAGGCAGATCAAATCTTAATAATATATGATGATCTTGATTTAGATTTAGGTCAGTTGAGGATTCGCGGTCAGGGTTCTGCGGGTGGGCATAATGGGGTCCGATCTATTATTTCGCACCTAGGAACTCAGAATTTCCCACGTTTGAGGGTTGGAATTGGGCGTAAGGAAGGAGAATCAAGCGATCACGTGCTTGGAAATTTTTCCACTGAAGAGAGATCAATACTTGAAAAATCCATAAAAGAAGCGGTATTAGCAGTTACCTTGATATCTGATCAGGGGATATCTGCCGCTATGACCCGATTTAATGCTTCTGGAGAAGCGAGAAAAAGAAAGTCTAGAGAACCAGAATCCAGTACAGAATTAAAAGGTAAGGCTGAATCCTCAGCCGAATAAAAAAAGAAAACGGAATAAATGAAGAAAAACTACGAAGGTGTAATTGTGCTTGATACTACTGGTAGGGAAGCTGATGTAGATGAACTGGTCCAAGAAATTGGTCGTGAAATTGAATCGGAAGGTGGGTCACTTGAGCAGATAGAACAAATCGGGCCCAAGGAATTTGCTTATAATGCACGCAAGTTGGCTGGTGGCCACTACGTGAACTATCAATTTGCAGCCGAGCCTGATGTTATTGATAAGCTGAAGACACGCCTGAAGCTTAATTCTGCAGTTCATTTGCAGTATTATCAGGTTTGTTAACAGCGACTATTATCTAGGTTAGCTAAGCTTTTAAAGCCATGCGCATTACGCTGACTGTAATGCGAACTTCATTTTATCCAGAAAAGAGTTTTCCTTATTCGTATTTTCATATATTGAAAATACTATGGCATCGGTAAATAAAGTTATTCTTATTGGGAATTGTACTCGTGATCCGGAGGTTCGTTATACTCCAAAGGGCACAGCGGTAGCAGATATTGGTATGGCTATGAATAGGTACTTTTCATCTGATGGTGGAGAGAAGCGAGAAGAGACAACATTTGTTGATGTGACTCTTTGGGGTAGGCAGGCTGAGGTCGCTGGTGAATACCTTAAGAAAGGTCGTCCCGTCTACATTGAGGGAAGATTACAAATGGACAGTTGGGATGATAAGAATACTGGCCAGAAGCGAACCAAGTTAAAAATTGTTGGTGAGCAAATGCAATTGCTTGGTAGCCGCGATGGAGGTGGCGGTGGATCCAGTTCACAGCAACGCGGAGAAAGTTCTCAGTCCACTCAAAGCGCTCCTCAGAATCCTCCTCAGAGTCCTGCAGAAAATGATGGGGCTCAATTTGAGACTGATTCTGATGATGACGATATTCCCTTTTAAGGGATAGAGTCCAATAATGTTGAATACAGATTCGTTGCTGATTCAGGTTATTTT
>Ga0209403_10003129_pt1 | contig 18989 bp, 17 predicted proteins | sample ArcticOcean_MG_C_8_FD_187440 | JGI IMG/M metagenome (GOLD analysis project Ga0209403, IMG submission 187440) | Marine microbial communities from western Arctic Ocean - ArcticOcean_MG_CB11_86 (SPAdes) (version 2) | ecosystem: Environmental > Aquatic > Marine > Oceanic | place: Arctic Ocean... | reverse complement strand
CGAGTCGACGCTGGCCGGCGCCGCCAGTCGCCGGTTCTCGGCACACAGCCCCGCCGCCGTGTACTGCCCGATCATCATCCCCGAGTCGACGCCCGGGTCGTCGGCAAGGAACGGCGGCAGCCCGTGCGAGCGGTGGTGGTCGAGCACCCGGTCGATGCGCCGCTCGGCGATCGCTCCCACCTCGGCCAGGGCGATGGCGAGGAAGTCGGCGGCGAACCCCAGCGGCGCCCCGTGGAAGTTGCCGCACGACTCGACCCGCCCGTCGGGTAGCACCATCGGATTGTCGATCGCCGATGCCAACTCGGCCTCGGCCACGGTGACGGCGTGCGCCAGCGTGTCGCGGGCGGCGCCGTGCACCTGGGGCGTGCAACGGATCGAGTAGGCGTCCTGCACCCGCACGTCGTCGGTGCGGTGGCTCGCCACGATGGGGGAGCCCGCCAGCAGCGCCCGCAGGTTGGCGGCGCTCACCGCCTGACCGGGCTGGGGGCGCAGGGCCTGCAGGTCGGCGGCGAAGGCCCGGTCGGTGGCCAGCACCCCCTCGACGGTGAGCGCAGCGGTCACGTCGGCGGTCGACAGCAGTGCGGCGGCGTCGTGGCAGGCCAGGCAGAGTTGCCCGAGGATCCCGTCCGTGCCGTTGGTGAGCGCCAGGCCCTCCTTGTCGGCCAGCACCAGTGGCTCGAGCCCGGCAGCGGCCAGCGCCTCACCGGCCGGCACCACCTCTTCGCCGACGCGAACCTCACCCTCGCCCATCATCGCCAGCGCCGCGTGCGCCAGCGGGGCGAGGTCGCCGCTAGCCCCGAGCGACCCGTACTCGGGAACCAGCGGGGCGATTCCGGCGTTGACCATCGCCAACAGCCCCTCGGCCACCACCGGCCGGGCACCGCTGAAGCCCAGCGCCAGCGTGCGCGCCCGCAGGAACACCATCGCCCGCACCACCTCGACCTCGACCGGCGGACCCATCCCGGCGGCGTGCGAACGCACCAGCGCCGCCTGCAGGTCGGCCCGCCGCCCGGGCGGGATCGTCACCGAGGCGAGCGCCCCGAATCCGGTCGACACCCCATAGGTGGGAGCGCCCCCGGCCAGCGTTTCGACGATCGACCGGGCGGCGTCCATGCGGTCGACGGCGGCATCGGTCAGCTCGACGACGGCACCCCGGCGGGCCACCGCCACCACGTCGGCGATCGAGACGCCCGGACCGTCGAGGTACACGGTGCTCATGCCCGACCCCGCAGGTCGTGGCCCAGGGCCTCGGCGGAGGCGAGTACGGCAGCGGCCGTGGCGTCGAGGGCCTTGCCCTTGAGCCGCTGCGCCGGCCCGAGTACCGAGATGGCGGCCACGACGTCGCCGTCGGGTCCGACCACCGGCACCACGGCGGCCGACACGTCCGGTTCGACGGCGCCGACGTTGCGATGGACGACCGGCGACCCGTCGCCCGTCAGCGCTGCACCGACGGCGGTGATGGCGAGCGGCACGGTCCGGCCGACCCAACCGGTGTGGCGGATCGCCCGGGAACTCTCGGCGGCGGTCAGGTAGACGGCCTGCGACCGCTCGCGCACCGCCAGGTAGGCGGACTCGCCGGTGGCCTCGGCCAGGCGGTCGAGGTGCGGCTGGGCCACGGCGGTCAGGTGGGCGGTCGGCCCCTCTCGCAACGAGGTGAGCGCCAGGCGCAGGAAGGCGGGGCCCGCAGAGAAGCGTCCGGTGTCGTCGCGGTCGAGCCAGCCGTGCTGCTCGAGCGCCTTGAGGTGGCGCAGCGCCGTCGAGGTGGGCAGGTCCACGACCTTCGCCGCCTCACCCAACGGCAGGCGTCCGGCCGACACGACGGCGTCGAGGAGTTGCAGCGCCCGCTCGGCGGAACGGGCGACATGAAGGGTGGAGGAAGCGGTCGCAGTCATGAGTGTTTCACTAGATGAAAGAGGTTGCCAACACACGGCAACCTACGGCAGACTGTGCGCGACCGCAACCACCCGTCGGTCCGATCCCACGGAGCACCCATGTCCACCGCCATCCACGCACCCCGGGGCACCGACCTGACGTGCCTCGACTGGCCCCAGGAAGCCGCCTTCCGGATGCTCCAGAACAACCTCGACCCCGAGGTCGCCGAGCGCCCCGACGACCTCGTCGTCTACGGCGGCACCGGACGGGCCGCTCGCTCCTGGCCCGCCTACCACGCCATCCTGCGCACCCTCACCACCCTCGCCGGCGACGAGACCCTGCTCGTCCAGTCCGGCAAGCCCGTCGGCGTGTTCCGCACGCACGAATGGGCCCCCCGGGTGCTCATCGCCAACTCCAACCTCGTCCCCGACTGGGCCAACTGGTCCGAATTCCGCCGCCTCGAGGCCGAGGGCCTCATGATGTACGGCCAGATGACCGCCGGGTCCTGGATCTACATCGGCACCCAGGGAATCCTCCAGGGCACCTACGAGTGCTTCGCCGAGATCGCCCGCAAGAAGTTCGGCGGCACCCTCGCCGGCACCCTCACCGTCACCGCCGGTGCCGGAGGCATGGGCGGCGCCCAGCCCCTCGCCGTCACCATGAACGACGGGGTCGTGCTCGTCATCGACGTCAATCCCCACATGCTCGAGCGTCGCGTCGAGCACCGCTACCTCGACGAGGTCGCCGACGACTACGCCGACGCACTCCGTCGCTGCGCCGCCGCCAAGGCCGACCGCCGGCCCCTCTCGGTCGGCCTCGTCGGCAACGCCGCCGACGTGCTGCCCCGCCTGCTCGCCGACGGCGTCGACGCCGACATCGTCACCGACCAGACGTCGGCCCACGACCCGCTCGACTACCGGCCCACCGACCTCACCGACGACGCCGCCGCCGAACTGCGCCGCACCGACCCGGACGAGTACACCCGCCGGTCCAGGCACTCGATGGCCCGCCACGTCGAGGCCATGGTCGGCTTCCTCGACGCCGGCGCCGAGGTGTTCGACTACGGCAACAGCCTCCGGGCCGAGGCCGAACTGGGCGGCTTCGACCGGGCCTTCGCCTACCCGGGGTTCCTCCCCGCCTACGTCCGGCCGCTGTTCTGCGAGGGAAAGGGGCCCTTCCGCTGGGTGGCGCTCTCGGGCGACCCCGCCGACATCGCCGCCACCGACCGGGCCGTCCTCGAGGAGTTCCCCGACGACGAGGGCCTCGCCCGCTGGATCCGCCTGGCCGCCGAGCGGGTCGCCTTCCAGGGCCTGCCCGCCCGCATCTGCTGGCTGGGCTACGGCGAACGCCACCGCCTCGGCCTGCGCTTCAACGACATGGTCCGCAGCGGCGAACTCAAGGCCCCCGTCGTCATCGGCCGCGACCACCTCGACTCCGGCTCGGTCGCCTCCCCCTACCGTGAGACCGAGGACATGCTCGACGGCTCCGACGCCGTCGCCGACTGGCCGCTGCTCAACGCCATGCTCAACACCTCGTCCGGGGCCACGTGGGTGAGCATCCACCACGGCGGCGGGGTCGGCATCGGCCGGTCCATCCACGCCGGGCAGGTCAGCGTCGCCGACGGCACCGACCTGGCCGCCGCCAAGCTCGAACGGGTGCTCACCAACGACCCCGGAAGCGGCGTCATCCGCCACGTCGACGCCGGCTACGACGCAGCGATCACCGTCGCCGACGAGCGGGGCGTGCGGATCCCGATGCGCGAGGGAGACTGAGCGCATGGCCGTGCGCAAGATCCTCCAGATCGGACATCCGGTCCTGCGCCAGGCCGCCCGAGAGGTCACGCCCGACGAATTGGCCTCGCCCGAGGTCCAGCAGCTAGTCGACGACCTCGTCGACACCATGCACGACGCCGACGGCGGCGGGATCGCCGCCAACCAGGTCGGCGAGGCACTGCGCATCTGCGTCCTCGAGGTCGACGACAACCCCCGCTACCCGTACAAGCCGCCGATCCCGCTGACCATCGCCGTCAACCCTGTGGTCGAACCCGTCGGCGACGCCACGTTTGCCAACAACGAGGGCTGCCTGTCGGTGCCGCTGCGGGGCGAGGTGGAACGCCACGTCGAGGTGCGGGTCCGCTACCTCGACCGCGACGGAGGCGAGCACGACTTCGTCGCCCGCGGGCTCGAGGCCGGCACCTGGCAGCACGAGTGCGACCACCTCGACGGCGTGCTGTTCGTCGACCGGGTCACCGACCCCGCAACCCTCGCCACCTGGGACGAGTTCACCGCCCACCACCGCGACGCCTTCGTCGAGCGCATCACCGCCTTCGTCGCCGAGGTCGGCGCCCGATGACCTGGTGGTGCGAGATGGCCTGGCTGGGCGGCGACACCGCCACCGCCGGCGTCGTCCTCGAGGTCGCCGACGGCCGGATCTCCTCGGTTGCCACGGGCGTCGAGACGCCGCCCTCCGGGTCCACCCGCCTCGACGGCCTCACCCTCCCGGGCCTCGCCAACGCCCACAGCCACGCCTTCCACCGGGCCCTGCGCGGCCGCACCCAGGCCGGTAGCGGCTCGTTCTGGACCTGGCGCGACCAGATGTACGGCGTCGCCCAGCGGCTCGACCCCGACGCCTACTTCCGCCTCGCCCGGGCCACCTACGCCGAGATGGCCCTCGCCGGCATCACCGCCGTCGGCGAGTTCCACTATGTGCACCACCAGCCCGACGGCACCCCCTACGCCGACGCCAACGCCATGGGCGAGGCGCTCCTCGCCGCCGCCGCCGAGGCCGGCATCCGGATCACCCTGCTTGACACCTGCTACCTCCACGGCGGACTCGACGCCGATGGCCACCAGCCGCTCGGCGACCACCAGCGCCGCTTCGCCGACGGCAGCGCCGACGCCTGGGCCGCTCGTGCTGCCGCCCGCCGGGCCGGCGACCACGCCGTGCTCGGCGCCGCCGTCCACTCGGTGCGTGCCGTCGACCCGGCGTCGATGGCCGTGGTCGGGGAGTGGGCCGCCGGCCAAGACGCCCCCGTCCACGTGCACCTCTCCGAACAGCCCGCCGAGAACGAGGCCTGCCTCGCCCACCATGGCCGCACCCCGACCGAGCTGCTCCACGACGCCGGCCTACTGGGCGAACGGCTCACCGCCGTGCACGCCACCCACCTCACCAAAGCCGACCTGGGCCTGCTCGCCACGACCCGCTCCGGCGTCTGCCTCTGCCCGACCACCGAACGCGACCTCGCCGACGGCGTCGGCCCGGCCGGCGACCTCGCCGCCGCCGGCGTGCCGCTCAGCCTCGGCAGCGACTCCCACGCCGTCGTCGACCCGTTCGAAGAAGCCCGGGCCGTCGAACTCGACGAGCGCCTCACCACGATGGTGCGCGGCACCCACCCGGCGGCGGCGCTCCTGACCGCTGCCACCGCCACGGGCTACGCCGCACTCGGCCGGAACGGCGGCGGCCTGCTCGCAGCAGGTGCCCCTGCCGACCTCACCACCGTCGGCCTCGACTCGGTCCGCCTCGCCGGCACCGACTCCGACACCGCCCTCGCCTCGGTCGTGTTCGCCGCCACCGCCGCCGACGTCACCCACGTCGTCGTCGCCGGCAACGTCGTCGTGAGCGACGGCGTCCACACCTCGGTCGAGGTGGCCGCCGAACTCGACGCCTCGATCCGGGCGGTGACCGAAGGCGCCACCGCATGAGCCTCGTCATCGACGACATCGGCCTGCTGGTCACCAACGACCCGGCCCTCGGCGAAGGTCCGCTCGGCCTCGTACACGGCGCATCGGTCGTCATCTCCGACGGGGTCGTCGAATCGGTCGGCCCCGCCGGGCAGGCCGCCGACGAGCGCATCGACGCCGCCGGTGCCTGCGTGCTGCCCGGCTTCGTCGACTCGCACACCCACCTCGTGTTCGCAGGCGACCGGGCCGAGGAGTTCACCACCCGCATGGCGGGCCGTCCCTACGACGGCGGTGGCATCCGCGTCACCACTGCCGCCACCCGGACCGCCACCGACGACGACCTGAGAGCCCTCACCTCTGACCGCCTCGCCGAGGCCCGGGCCGCCGGCTCAACCACCGTCGAGATCAAGTCCGGCTACGGCCTCGACGTCGACGAGGAGGCCCGGCACCTGCGCATCGCCGCCGAGTTCACCGACGAGACCACCTTCCTCGGCGCCCACGTCGTGCCCCACGAGTACGAAGGCCGCTCCGACGACTACGTCGACCTCGTGTGCGGACCAATGCTCGACGCCTGCGCTCCGCATTCCCGCTGGATCGACGCCTTCTGCGAGACCGGCGCCTTCGACGCCGACCAGTGCCGGGCCGTCCTCGAGGCCGGCCGGGCCGCCGGCCTCGGCCTGCGCCTCCACGGCAACCAACTCGGCCCCGGCCCCGGCGTGCAACTCGCCGTGGATCTGGGCTGCGCCTCGGTCGACCACTGCACCCACCTCAGCGACGCCGACGTCGAGGCCCTGGCCGGCAGCGACACCGTCGCCACCTTCCTCCCCGCCACAGACTTCTCGACCCGCCAGCCCTACCCCGATGGCCGCCGGGTAGTCGATGCCGGCGCCACCGTTGCCCTCGCCACCAACTGCAACCCCGGTTCCAGCTACACGACCTCGATGGCGTTCTGCATCGCCCTCGCCGTGCGCGACCTCCACCTCACCATCGACGAGGCCGTCCAGGCCGCCACCCTCGGCGGCGCCCGGGCCCTGCGCCGCGACGACGTCGGCATCCTCGCCCCCGGCTCGGCCGGGCACGCCATAGTCCTCGACGCCCCCAGCCACCACCACCTCGCCTACCGTCCCGGCGTCCCCCTCATCCGGGCGGTCGTCGGTGCACCCCTGCCCGAACAGCCGTGACGCCAGCGTCCCGATCCCAGGAGAAACGCCAATGACCGACATCGGCCACACAGGTGACGGACAGAACCAGTGGTACCCGTTCATGGACCGGTCCAGCCCGACCACCGTCGACGGCATCCTCCAGAACCCGGCTGTCGTACCCGTCACCGACGCCGACCCGCTGCCCGAAGGCGCCCGATTCGTCGTCGTCGGTGCCGGCATCCATGGCCTCTCCAGCGCCTACCACCTCGCCATGGAGCTTGAACGCTCCGGCAAGGGCAAGGGAAGCGACGTCGTGGTCATCGACAAGGCCGGACCCGGCGCCGGTGCCAGCGGCCTCGCCTGCGGCTGCGTGCGCAACCTCTACATGACCGGCCCGCTCCACGCCATCCTGCGGGCCAGCGTCGAGGTCTGGGAGTCCGACCCGATCAACTTCGGGTTCCAGCAGGTCGGCTACGTCTCGATCGGCGAGGACAACCAGGCCGAGGACTACGCCCGGCTGCATGCCTCCCAGAACGACAGCGGCTACCCGTCCGACCTCTACACCGGCGCCGACGCCCACCGGTTCCTCACCGGCCTCTGGCCCGACTTCAAGACCGAGAACTGCGACGTCGTGCTCCACGAGCACCGCTCCGGCTACGCCGGCACCCACATGGTCATGTGGGGCCTCGACCAGAAGTGCCGCCAGTGGGGCGTGCAGCGGGTCTACGGCACTGCCGTCACCGGCTACCAGATGGACGGCGGCTCCGTCACCGCCGTCGAGACCACCTCCGGCACGATCAGGTGCGACCAGGTCGTCGTCGGTGCCGGTGCCTGGACCCCGCAGCACTGGGAGTGGCTGGGCGGCCCGTCCAAACTCGACGTCCTGTACCCCGACGGCCACCTCGAGGTCGCCAAGGACCTGTGGACCTACTGGCGACTGCTCGAGGGCGAGGTCTACCTGCCGCCCGGCGTCGACTACCGCACCGCCGACGGTCGGGACGGCCCGGTCCTTCACGTCGAGCTCATGAACACGCCCGTCTACGGCGACGACGGCACCATGATCCAGGACCACGTCTACACCTACACCCGCTATGCCGCCGAACGGGTCGGCGCTCCCGGCCTCCAGGGCGGCACCATCCCGATCCCCATCGGCAACGCCGCCGACCTCGAGCCCTACGGCCACCTCAACGACCTCTACCAGGCCGACGACTGGTTCCCGGAGTACTACTGCAAGACCCTCGGGATGCTGTTCGAGCGCTTCGAGAACCTCGAGCCGTACTACAAGCAGCGGCGCAACGGCGGCATCGGCGCCTTCACCGCCGACAACGTGCCGATCTTCGACTTCGTCGCCGACAACGCCTGGGTCATCGCCGACTCCAACCACGGCTTCAAGATGATCGGCGTCGGCAAGTTGACCGCCCAACTGCTCGTGCACGACGACATGCCGTTCGAGTTGAAGCCGTTCGGCTTCGACCGCTACGCCAGCGGCGGAACCTTCGGCGACCGCAACTCCAACTGCCCCTGGGTCTGAGTGCTTTCGGCCGGCCGCCGGTAGGAACGAGGACATGAGCCCCTACGTCGCCGGCCTGCCGATGTACGACTGGCCCGAGGTCCGCGACGAGGTCGATGCCCTCTGGACGGCGGTCAGCATCCGGCTGTGCGATGCGGGGATCGAGGCCCCTGCCCGGCTGTGGCGCACCGAGCACAAGGTGGACCTCTGGGACCACCCCGAACTGCTGGTCGGTGAGTGCTGCGGCCTCAGCGTCGTCACGACGCACCACGGCCGCGTGGAGGTGCTCGGCGCCCTCGACCGGGGCATCGAGGGCTGCGGGCCCGGTGAGTACCGGTCGGTACTCGTCTGCCGTGCCGCCGACCCGGCCGCCGACCTGACCGCCTTCCGGGGCCGTCCGGTCGCCATCAACGAGCCCGACTCGCAGTCCGGCACCGGTGTGCTGATCACGGGCGTGGCGCCGCTCGCCTCGGCCGGACGGTTCTTCGGTGAGATCGTCGAGACCGGTTCCCACCGTGCCTCCGTGCGGGCGGTCGCCGAGGGACGAGCCGACCTGGCGGCCATCGACGCCGCCAGTTGGCGCCTGGCCCTCGACCACGATTCCGCAACCGACGACCTGCGGGTCTTCGCCCGAACGGACCCCGTGCCCGCTCCGCCGCTGGTCATCGGATGGGCCCACGCCCACCTGCACAATGCCGCCGTGGCCGCCATCGGGGCCGCTGTCGCCTCACTCGGCCCCGACGTGCGTCGCCCCCTCGACCTCTACGGATTCGTGGAGCGCACCACCGGCGACTACCAGGTGCTCGCCGACCTGCTCGACCTGGCCGCCGCCTCCGGCTACCCGACGGTCGCCTGAACGCCGGGACAGGGTATGAACCGCGCCGGCTGGGGCGAAGGCCCCGGGACCAACGGGGCGCCCGATGTCTCCCGGTGACGAGTACGTCCTGGATGTGGAGCCCCCACCGCTCCGGTGGCGCAGGCTTTGACGGCTATCGCTGGTCGGGGGGCTGCTCGGACCAGAGTCGCAACTGCTCGAACGGATAGATGCCCGTGCTGTGTCCGTCGTTCCAGGTGATGACCATGCCCCAGGCGCCGTGCAACGCAGCGTCGGTGATGGACAGGGGGATGGGGCTGTCGGGGCGCGGCCAGACCTCCTCGCCGCGCTCCCCGAGGGACCGACATGACGCACACGGGCACCACAGGCGCAACCGCATCAGGTCGAAGTCGGCCACGTAGCCGTCCTCGAAGGTGACAGTCAGCCCCCGGCCGCGTTCGACGACCACGTCGGCAACCTCGAAACGGTCCTCCATCCCGCCATCATGTCGGCATCAGGGCCAAGGGAGGCACCTTCCACGAGGTTGGGGCGGTCACGGCGCCGCGTCAACCTCCGGCCTGCTCCGATCGCCGGGCCGTCCAGGCCAGCCATTCGTCGATTTCGACGATGATCACCGACCCGGTCGGTGGCGTGCCGACGAGCTGGGGGTACTTCGCCACCAGCGAGTCGACGGCCTGCCGGTGGCGCCGGCCGGTCGAGACGACACGGGCGTCACCCCGAACCCGAACCCACCAGAGTCCGTCCCACTCCTCGTCGTACCGGTGGGCGAGCACGGTCACATGCGGGTTCGCCCGGATGTTGTCCAGCCGTTGCAGCCGAACGGTCGTCTTCGGCTTGTGGTCGACGGCGCTCACCAGCCGATCGTCGTCGATGGCGAACGTGATGGGAACGAGGTCGACCTCTCCTGCAGGATTCGTCGTGCCGAGCGTCGCCACCCGCGCCGAAGCAAACCGTTGCCGGGCATCCTCGGAGTCGATCGACGGCATGTCCCCAGCATGCCCGAAGGTACGCGGGGAGGTTTCCCGTCGCCGGTCGATCGACCCAGATGCGGCTGCCGGCCGTCACGGGATCGCCTGACCGGTCCCGTCCTACACTCGGCGAACCATGGGGACCCGAACGTGAGCGAAGCGCTCGTCGCCGAGATCCAGGCTGCCCTCGGGCCACGGGGTTGGCTCGATCCTGCCGACGCCGGGTCGGTGCTCACCGGCTGGCGCGGCACCTACTCGGGTACGCCGGTGCTCGTCGCCAGGCCCGACACGGTCGGCGGCGTCCAGGAGGTGGTGCGCTCGTGTGCCCGGCACGGTGCCGCCGTCGTCACCCAGGGTGGCAACACCGGCCTCTCCGGCGGCTCGGTACCGATCGACGACATGTCCGACGGCCGGCCGTCGGTGCTGCTGCTCACCACCCGCCTCAACCGGATCACCTCCGTCGACCCTGCCCGGTTCACCGTCACCGCAGAGGCCGGCTGCACCATCGAGCAGGTCCAGCAGGCGGCCGCCGCCGCCGACCGGCAGTTGGCGATGGACTGGGGCGCCCGCGGCAGCGCCACCGTCGGGGGCGCCATCTCCACCAACGCCGGTGGCCTCAACGTGCTGCGCTACGGCAACACCCGACGCCACGTCCTCGGCCTCGAGGCGGTGCTCGCCGACGGTCGGGTCTTCGACGGCCTGCGGGCCCTGCGCAAGGACAACACCGGCTACGACCTCAAGCACCTCTTCATCGGCGCCGAGGGCACGCTCGGCGTGGTCACCAGGGCGGTGCTCGAACTCCAGCCGGCGATGCCGCACCACAGGTCGCTGTTCGCCTCGCTCACCGGACTCGACGTGGTCACCGACCTCTACGGCCTGGCCCGCTCGATCGACTCCGGCGGCCTGACCGCCTTCGAACTGGTCCCCGAGATGGGCGTCGGCGTGGCCGTCGACGTGCTCGACGTGGTCCGGCCCATCGACACCCGGTCCGAGTGGTACCTGCTGGCACGGTTCAGCGGCAGCGAGCCCGTCACCGACACGGTCACCCGCTTCCTCACCGAGGCCGTCGAGCGCGGCTACGCCACCGACGCCGTCGTCGCCGAGACCGCCTCGCAGGAGGCCAACCTCTGGACGCTGCGCGACGAGCTCCCGCCCGAGATGCTCTTCGACAGCCGGGGCGCCAAGTTCGACGCCGCCGTCCCGATCGACCGGATCCCCGAATTCCAGCGCTCGGTCGAGGCCATCGCCGCCCGGCTCTGCGGCCCCGAGGCGGTCACCTTCTCGTTCGGCCACCTCGGCGACGGCAACCTCCACGTCTACGTGCTGCCCTCCCTCGAACATGGCGGCCGCCTGGCCCCGGACCTGGTCGGGTCCGTCACCGCCGCCGTCGACGAGGTGATCTGGGAACTGGGCGGCACGATCAGCGCCGAGCACGGCATCGGCCAGGACCTGCTCGCCCGCCTCCCCGGCCAGAAGTCGCAGGTCGAGTTCGACCTCATGCGGGCCGTCAAGGCCACCCTCGACCCCACCGACACCTTCAACCCCGGCAAGGGCGCCCAGACCATCGAACGCAGCACGCGCAGTGCAGGACGTTCAGGCCAGGACGAGGTCGAGGCTTGACCGGCTGAGGCGTTCGCAGCCGGTGTCGGTCACGACCACCGAATGGCCCAACGTCATGGCCTTCTGGTCGGCGTGGTTCAGCAGGATCATGTGCAGGAAGAAGGTGTGGTTCGCCTCGAACTCGAGCGGGTTGCCCTCATAGAGCATCGGCGGATCGGTCCAGACCGGGGCGTAGACAGCGCCCATGCCGTAGCCGCAGGCGTTGAGCCGGTGCTCCCGGTAGCCGGCGGCGTCGAGCACCCCGGCGTGCACGTCGAAGACCTCGCCCAGGGTTGCGCCCGGCCGGATGGCGTCCTCGCAGGCCAGCAGCGCCTCTTCGCAGGCCCGGTGCATGTCGACCTGCACCGGATCGGGCTCACCGACGAGGATCGTGCGCATCATCGCCGCGTGGTAGCGGCGCTGCACGCCGCACCATTCGAGCGTGAGTTGGTCGTCGTCGTCGAGCCGCCGACGGCCCGACGTGTAGCGGACCATGAGCGCACCCGGGCCCGACCCGATGATCAGCTCGTTGCCGGCGTAGTCGCCGCCGCCGAGGAACACCGCTCCCTGCATCGCCGCGAGGATCTCGGCCTCGCCGACGCCCGGGCCGGCAAGGCGCACCGCCTCGTCCCAGGCGTCGTCTGCCAGCTCGGCGGCACGCCGCACGTACACCAACTCCTGAAGGCTCTTTGTACGGCGTAGCTCCTGGACGAGCGTGGAGGCGTCGGTCCAGGCGAGGAACCCGTCGAGCTCCGCCTCGAGGAGGCGCCAGTTCGACGCCTTGAGTCCGTACGAGTCGAGCTCGATCCCGACCCTCGCGCCGGCAAGGCCCAGGTCGCCGAGCATCGCCCGTAGGTCCACGGCCGGGTTCATGCCCTCGGCGTCGATCCAGGTCCGGACATCGGTGATGTCAGACGTGTAGAGCGCCGTCCCGTAGTCGGGGGCCCGGTTGAGCAGGACGATTCGACCGTCGGCAGTCATCACCAGGCACTGGAACATGGAGAAGCCGAACGTGTCATAGCCCGTCAGCCAGTACATCGACTCCTGCTTGAACATGAGGAGGGCGTCGAGGCCGGCGTCGGCGATCGCCGCAGCGGCCCGGCCCTTGCGGGCCTGCATCTCCTCGGGGGTGAAATGGATCGGCATGAGAGGGGCTCCGGGTGGGGATTGGAGGTCAGAGTCGGCGGCGCACCTCGGCGCTCTCGTACAGGACGTCGATCGGCCCCACCCAGCCCTGCTCGCGGTACTGCGCCACCTGCCCGTCGGTGAGTCCAACCATGGTGCGAACGCTATTGCCTCCGGGCCATTCCGCCCGCATGGCACGACCACTACGTTGTGCCGATGCCGGACGTGGAACTTCCGTTCAGCCGTGACGAGTACGCCGCACGGCTCGCCAAGGTCCGTGCGGCGATGGACGCCGCCGGCATCGACGTCATGGTCGCCGCCGACCCGTCGAACATGTCCTGGCTGACCGGCTACGACGGCTGGTCCTTCTACACGCCCCAGGCGGTGATCGTCGGGCACGACGGCGAGCCGTGGTGGTGGGGTCGACGCATGGATGCCAATGGCGCCCGACGCACCGTCTACATGGACGGGTCCCGAATCCTCGACTACTCCGACGACCACGTCATGTCCACCGAGCGCCACGCCTTCGGGCAGTTGGGTGGTCTGCTCAACGACCTCGCCCTCGGGTCCGGCCGGGTCGGCGTGGAACTCGACAACTACTACTACTCGGCCGCCGCCCACCAGAACCTCGTGGCGGCCCTGCCCGGCGCCGACGTGGTCGACGCCACCGGACTCGTCAACTGGCAGCGGGGCGTCAAGTCCGAGCAGGAGTTGGTCTACATGCGGCGCGCTGCCCGCATCGTCGAACTCATGCACGACCGGGTCCGCGAACTGATCGAACCGGGCATGCGCAAGTGCGACCTGGTCGGCGAGATCTACCGCACTGCGATGTCGGGCACCGAGGAGTTCGGCGGCGACTACGCAGCGTTCGTGCCGATACTCGCGACCGGAGCCGACGCCTCCGCTCCGCACCTGACCTGGGACGACAAGCCGCTCGAGAGCGGCGCCGGCACGTTCCTCGAGATTGCAGGGGCCCACCGCCGCTACCAGTTGCCGCTGTGCCGGTCCGTGTACCTCGGTACCCCGCCGCCTGAGATGCTCGAGGCCGAGAAGGCCCTGATCGAAGGACTCGAGGCCGGGCTCGACGCCGGTCGTGCCGGCAACCGGGCCTGCGACGTGGCCAACGCCCTCTACGGCACCATGGAGAAGTACGGCATCCACAAGGAGGGCCGCTGTGGCTACCCGATCGGCATCAGCTACCCGCCCGACTGGGGAGAGCGCACCATCTCGTTCCGACCGACCGACGAGTCGATCCTCGAACCCGGCATGACCTTCCACTTCATGCCCGGCCTCTGGATGGACGACTGGGGCCTCGAGATCACCGAGAGCCTCCTCATCCGCGACGAGGGCCCGGCCGAGACCCTGGCGAACTATCCACGCGAACTGTTCGTCAAGCCATGAGCGAGCACCCGCTACTGGACGACACCCTGGCGATCCTCGACGACCTGATCGCCTTCCCGTCGGTGGCGCTCACGCCCAACGTCGACCTCATCGCCTGGGTGGTCGACCGCCTCGACGGCGTGGCCTCCGACATCAGGCTCAGCCACGACCCCACCGGCACCAAGGCCAACCTGTTCGCCACGATCGGCCCGGTGGTCGACGGTGGGATCATGCTGGCCGGCCACAGCGACGTCGTGCCCGTCGACCCCGACGACTGGACGTCGCCGCCGTTCACCGCCACCCGCGTCGACGACCGCATCTACGGGCGGGGCACCGCCGACATGAAGGGCTTCGTGGCCTGCGTACTGGCGCTCGCCCCCCGGTGGGCGGCCCTCGACATGGCCCGACCGGTACACCTCGCCCTCACCTACGATGAGGAGGACGGCTTCCACGGCGCCCCGGTGCTGATCGACTCGCTGGCCGACGCCCCCCGGCCGGCAGCAGCCATCGTCGGCGAGCCCACCGGCCTGCAGGTCATCGGTGCCCACAAGGGCTGCTACGAGTACACGACCACGGTCACCGGCATGGACGGGCACAGTTCACGCCCGGCCGAGGCCGTGAACGCCGTGCACCATGCCACCCGCTGGATCGGTGGACTGCTGGGCCTGGCTGGCGAACTGGCGGAACGGGCGCCCGCCGACAGTCGCTTCGAACCCGCCCACACCACCACCAACGTCGGCGTCGTGACCGGGGGACTTGCCCGCTGCACGGTCGCCGGGGAGTGCTCATTCGAGTGGGAGATGCGGCCGGTGCAGCGCAGCGACGCCGGGTTCGTCAAGGCCCGCATGGCTGAGGTCGAGGCCGGCCTGCTGGCCGAGATGCGCACCGTGCACCCGGAGGCCGCCATCGAGACCGAGGTCGTGTGCGAGATCGACGGCCTCGAATGGGACGAGGACTCGCCGGCCATCGACCTGATGCGGTCCCTGCTGGGCGGCGACCCGCCGGTCGGCATGGTCGCCTACGGCACCGAGGCGGGCCTCTACCAGGCGGCAGGAATCCCGTCGGTCGTGTGGGGCCCCGGCGACATCGGCGTCGCCCACCGTCCCGACGAGTTCGTCGACATCGCCGACCTGGCCGCCTGCCTCGAGGTGCTGGAACGCCTCCCCGGACAACTCGTCCGCAGGTAGTCGACTCCAGGGATCGAACACCATGGGGTCGTCGAGCCGCTGCGTCGTCGCATTGCTGATCCTGTTGGGGGTGTTCTCCCTCGGTTGTGCGGATGCGGACGTAGCGGTCACGACGACGGTGGCTCCCACGACGACGGTGGCTCCCACGACGACGGTGGCTCCCACGACGACCGTGGCTCCCACGACGACCGTGGCTCCCACGACGACCGTGGCTCCCACGACGACCGTGGCTCCCACGACGACGGTCGCTCCCACGACGACGGTCGCTCCCACGACGACGGTCGCTCCCACGACGACGGTCGCTCCCACGACGACGGTCGCTCCGACAGCCCTGGAGCAGCAGCTCTCGGGAACCGGCATCTCGACGACTGCGTTCGACGTCGGCGGGTTCCGCTTCGATGCGCTGGTGGCCGGACCCGGGGACGGCCGACCGGTGATGCTGTTGCACGGGTTTCCCAGCGCCGGCTACCAGTGGCGCTCCCAGATGGTCGCCCTGGCCGACGCCGGCTATCGGGTGATCGCCCCGGACCAGCGCGGCTACTCACCAGGTGCTCGTCCTCCCGACATCGCCGACTACTCCATGGACCTGCTGGTCGAGGACGTCTTCGGCATCGCCGACGCCGCCGGCTTCGAGAAGTTCCACCTGGTCGGCCACGACTGGGGGGCGGCGGTGGCCTGGGCGGCGGCGATCGCCGACCCGGACCGCCTGGTCACCCTCAACCCCATCTCGGTGCCGCACCCTGCCGCCTTCGCGACGGCCCTCTCCGATCCCGAGGACGACCAGTCCGAGATGAGCGGCTACATGGCCTCCTTCGTGCAACCCGGCTTCGAGGACGTGATGCTCGCCGACGATGCTGGGGGGCTCCGCTCCATCTACGAATCGGCAGGCCTCGACGAGGCCGGGATGGCCCCCTACCTCGAGGTTCTCGGGACGTCGGAAGCCCTCGGCGCGGCGCTCAACTGGTACCGCGCCGCCGCCTTCGCAGGCGGACGGGACGCCCCGCCGGTGGTCGTGCCGACGCTGTTCGTCTGGAGCGACCAGGACTGCTGCCTCGGGCGCACGGGCGCCGAACAGACCGTGGACTTCGTCGATGCGCCCTACCGGTTCGAGATCCTCGAAGGCGTCGACCACTGGGTCCCCGAGACCGCCGCCGATGCCCTCAACGCCCTCCTGCTGGATCACCTCGCGGCCTACCCGCCCGAGGACGGCTAGCCGCAGTCGTCGAGGCCACCGACCCGGCCGGCTGAGCCAACTCGCGGCGGGGCCAGTCGCGGGGTAGGTGCCGACCGGCCCGACCGTTAGCCTCGCTCCTGCGGGGTGGAGCAGTCTGGTAGCTCGTCGGGCTCATAACCCGAAGGTCGCAGGTTCAAATCCTGCCCCCGCCACCAAGCGAAAGGCCCGGGATCTCAACTCCGGGCCTTTCCTGTTCCTTGATCTGACGACGTCGGCCCCGTCGCCCTCCAACACCACTTGGTGACCACGGCCGTCAGCGGATGTTGTTGCCGCGCTAGTAGATTGCCTGTGATGGAGATCAGCTTCGACACGTACGATCCGAGTTTTCTGCAGGATCCGTACCCCGTGCTGAACCGGATCCGGGAGGAGCAGCCAGTCTTCTCCGCCCGGACCGGCGAGAGTGACCGGCCCGTATGGTTCCTTACCCGCCATGCGGACGTGCAACGAGCGCTGCGGGATCGTCGGCTCGGTCGAGTCAATCAGTTTGTTGTCGACCGCGACGAGTGGGGCCTTGCACCTCTGAGGAGCGACTTGGGGGCCTTCTACGATGTCGAACACTGGTCTCTGGTCTGGCTCGAGCCGCCGGACCACACACGCATTCGCGGCCTGGTCTCGAGGGCGTTCACCACCAAGCGGATTGTGGACCTGCGGCCTCGGATTCGCGAGCACGCCGACCGATTGCTCGATGCCAAGCTCGCCGAGGGACGGATAGACATCGTGAACGACTATTCGGCGCCCCTCTCTGTCCACATCATCGCCGAACTGCTCGGTGCCCCTACCGCCGATTGGCGATCGATGCTCGACTGGTCACATCGGATCACTCGCATGTACGAGACAGACGACACCGACGCACACGCAGCTTCAGCGATCGAGGCCTGTGTCGAGTTCAGCGGGTACTGCATAGATCTCATCACCCGGCGCCGGGCCGAGCCAAAGGACGATTTGATCTCAGCGTTGTGCTTCGCCGAGACGGATGATGGCAAGTTGACCGACCCGCAGATTGTGTCGATGATGATCACGTTGCTCAATGCGGGCCACGAAGCAACAGTGAACACACTGGCCAACGGCGCATTGGCGCTGATGCAGTACCCCGACCAGTGGCGGCGGATCATCGAAGGCGACGTCGAGACCAAGACCGCCGTCGAGGAGCTGTTGAGATGGGACGCGCCAATTCAAGTCTTCGATCGGTGGGTGCTCGTCGATGACTACGAGGTCGCCGGGCAGTCGATCGGGAAGAACGAACAAGTGACACTGCTGCTCAGTTCTGCCAACAGGGATCCACGCCAGTTCGACGATCCCGATTCATTCGACGTCGGACGAGGTGACACGAGTCACGTCAGCTTTGGATCGGGCATCCACCTGTGTTTGGGGGCGCCGCTGGCGAGACTCGAGGTAGATGTGGCGCTGGAGCGGCTCGCTACCAAGTGTCCTCGGCTGCAACTACTCGAAGAGCCCAAGCGCCCACCTCGGTTCGTACTCCGGGGCTTCGACGCGCTCGAGTTAGCGTTCGCCTGATAGGGCCGAGCTATCGCCCCGAGCCACGGGGAATCCCGCGCTACGTGGCAGTAAGTTCGCCTCCCTCAACCACGAGACACTCACCCAGGGCGTGAAACACGGGGCAGATGTGGTTGGGCAAGATCTGGACCTGCTGTCCGACCGCCAGCGACGTCAGCGCCACCCTACTGTCCCACTTGAGTCAGCCATGCTCCTCGGACAAGCCATGCAAGGACCAACCGGGGAGGCCAGCAAGGAGGCGAAACCCTCGGAGCTTCGTAGGGAAGATGGCCGGCAGCGGGTCGGAGCTCAACGCCTTCGATCCGGCATCGACGATGGCCGGTCCGGCGCGGCATGGCTGACGACCGTAGCGATCACACGGGCCGCGCAGTCCCCGAGCTGGGCCGTGCCACGCAGCACCTGACTGAGATCTTGGAATGCGTAGATGCCGGGGCGTATCTGAGTGACGCCCTCCGTCAGGGCGGTGAGCATGGCGGTCGGCGTGGACCCAACCGAGACGATGTCGATGTCAAGGCACAATTCACGAATCGATCCTGCGAGATCAACCATCTCGGCACCGACCTCGCGGGCGAGGCGGCGTGCCGCGGGAATGTCGTCAGTTTGATAGGCATGGCCTTCGTGGGTGAGAACTCCCCGTAGCCGCAGGCCATCGATGCGATCCAGTTTCGAGGCCAGAGTTCGCGCTTCATCCCGTCCGAGACCCTCCCGGTGGAGGCCCGTGTCTATCAGCATGGCGACGTCCGCTACCTGGTTCGCTCGCCGAGCAACTCCACCGAGTGCTCCGCGCTGGCTGCTGAGTCGACTCCGAAGACGATTTCGGCACTGCGCGCCAACCGCACGGCCCGGCGGGTCTTGTCAGTGCTCGCCATGGGGTATGCCAGGACGAATCGGTTGAAGCCCGCATCATGAAACGCCTCGGCCTCTCCCAGCTTGGCGACGGTG
>Ga0209403_10003128_pt1 | contig 18996 bp, 17 predicted proteins | sample ArcticOcean_MG_C_8_FD_187440 | JGI IMG/M metagenome (GOLD analysis project Ga0209403, IMG submission 187440) | Marine microbial communities from western Arctic Ocean - ArcticOcean_MG_CB11_86 (SPAdes) (version 2) | ecosystem: Environmental > Aquatic > Marine > Oceanic | place: Arctic Ocean... | reverse complement strand
CCATCATGGCATCTTTCCATATCCGGTGAATCCCAACAGACATAATGTCATTCATTATGTCGTATCTAGAAGAAACATTGCTAAATACCCCGTGGACTAGTCGTGCCTTTTGATCTTCTGGAATATCTTGATAGCCAAAGTGTGTGGTTCTTGGTTTTATGTTAGGCATTTTTATTTACCATCTTGTTGATTGAGTCCCTTTATAGTTCCCTTCGGCAAGGATACAATCAGATGTAATAAAACATTAGGAGAAATTGTTGCCAGAACTTCCAGAGGTAGAAACTGTTTGTCGAGGTATGATATTGGCTATGGAAGGTGATATCATTAGTTCTGTCGATATAAGACGCCCAAATCTTCGGTGGCCCTTTCCAGTCAAAATGAAAGAGAGAATAAGTGGAGCAAAAGTTAATTCTCTCACACGTCGTGCTAAGTATATTTTAATTAACCTCTCGTCTGATGAGACGTTGATACTTCATCTTGGTATGTCCGGCCGAATTCTTATCGATGAAAAAAAGAAATCAATACTTGATAAGGGTGATAATGTTTTTGGAAAGCACGATCATGTTACCTTTTATATGAAGTCGGGAACAACGGTTACATTTAATGATCCTCGGCGTTTTGGAGCTATAGACTTAATAGAGACAGAACATTGTGATAAACATTGGCTTTTGTCAAAACTTGGTCCTGAGCCATTGGGTAATAGTATGAATGCTAATTATTTATTCGATGCGCTTAGACATAAGACAACTTCGATAAAGGTTGCACTGCTTGATCAAAAGGTTGTTTCAGGTCTTGGTAATATTTATGTTTGTGAGATTCTTTTTAGAGTTGGGATCTCTCCTAGAAGAATAGTAAAAAATTTGAGTATGCGAACTGTTTCTCGAATTGTTGAAGAGATAAGAAATGTTTTAAATGAAGCAATTTTAGCTGGAGGATCTACTCTGAGAGATCATCGCCAAACTAACGGAGATTTAGGTTATTTTCAGCATAATTTTTCTGTATATAATCGAGAAGGTGATCGCTGCAGAAAAGAAAAATGTAGTGGATTTGTCATCCGATTGGTTCAATCGGGTCGATCTAGTTTTTATTGTTCAAAGTGTCAAAAGTGATTGGATTGTCGTGATTTAAAGTGTTAAAGCTTGCCGTATAAAAGGCGCTTAGAGGGACATTATGACTTATAAAACTATAATTTCTGAAATTGAAAATAATATTGGGCTTATTACTCTAAATAGGCCGGAAGCGCTTAATGCTCTAAATTCGGAATTGATTGGTGAAATGGACCAATGCTTAAGGGCAATGGATAATGATGATAGAGTAAGGGTTATAGTTATTACTGGATCAGATAAAGCTTTTGCTGCCGGAGCAGATATTACTGAAATGGCAAAAAAAGATTTCTCCCAGGTATTTTCAGAGGACTTATTTGGAAGCTTTCATAATAATTTTATGCTGATCCGTAAGCCAATTATTGCTGCAGTAGCAGGTTATGCCTTAGGGGGTGGTTGTGAACTGGCTATGATGTGTGATTTTATTGTTGCAGCTGATACAGCTAAATTTGGACAGCCAGAGGTGAATTTAGGTGTAATGGCTGGTTTAGGAGGAAGTCAAAGATTAAGCCGGTTTGTTGGCAAATCAAAGGCAATGGATATGAATTTAACCGGGAGATTGATGGATAGTGAAGAGGCATTAAGCTCGGGGTTGGTTAGTAGAGTGGTACCTTGCGTAAATCTTATAGCTAATACGTTAGCTATTGCGGCTAAGATTTCAGAAAAATCCCTTATGTCGACCCGGGCTATAAAGGAATCTGTAAACCGTAGCTTTGAGGTTCCTTTAAGTGAGGGATTATTGTTTGAGCGCCGTATGTTCCATTCTTTATTCGCTACGGAAGATCAAAGTGAAGGGATGACTGCTTTTGTTGAAAAAAGGTCTCCAAAATTTAAAGATAAATAAAGAAACTTGATCGTTGACTTAGGGCGCTTCTCAGAATAGAAGCTCGGTTTAAATTTGAATAATTTTACATGCAGGATTTACAAAAATGGCTAATTCAGCGCAAGCAAAAAAAAGAGCGCGTCAAACTGAGAGAAGGACGGAAGTTAATAAGGCTCGAAGGTCCCGAATAAAAACATACGTTCGCAAAGTCGAAGAAGCACTTGAGAGCGAGAATCAAGAGGTAGCCAAAGGCGCTTTGGCTGCAGCAGAGCCGGAGTTGATGCGAGGTGTGTCTAAAGGCATTGTTCACAGGAACACGGCAGCTCGAAAAATATCTCGGCTATCATCTAGAGTTAAAGCATTAAGTAACTCTTAAAAAATAATTTAAGAATACGACAAGTGAGACACGGTTTTATGGCCGTGTTTTTTTTGTGATAAAATCATAGCACTTTGATTCGAATAATTTAATATTAAGTCAAGTGTAAAGTTCGCTTGCCTGAGCGCACAGAAGGTGTCAAAAATAATCATTGAATACATCTGGGGAGAGAATCAATTGGGCACACCGTTTTCAGCTTGTGTAGTTTTTAAATTGCAGTCTTCAGAAAATTTTTAAAATTTATCTTGTTTCACTGAGAAGTAGGGTTTTTAATATAAAGTAGAAGATAAAATTCGAATGTTAATGGTTTAATGGTGTATAACTTATGACTCTAAAAATTTGGTCTCAGGTATGTAAAAATTTAGAGAAGTCTCTTGGGAAAAATAATTATCACACGTGGATAAAGCCTTTAAGTTTGATATCTCTAGATAAAGGTAAAGCTGTTCTTTCTGTTAAAACACGGTTTCAGGGAGACTGGATTTCTAGAAATTATGGAGATCAGATTAAGATACAGTTTAGCAAATTCGGAATAGAAGTTTTCCGTCTTGAATTTAAAATAGAGACAGTAATAAAGGCAGATAATAATGTTGAAAAAACTGAGCCGAAAAAAATAATTCTTGATAGAGGATCCACTCTTGGCGCTCCTCTAGATAAAAGATTCACGTTCGGTAGATTCGTAGTCGGAAAACCTAATGAACTTGCGCATGCGGCTGCTCGAAGAGTTGCGGCTGGAGATTTAACCGCGTTTAATCCGCTATTCCTTTATGGGGGGGTGGGATTAGGTAAGACTCACTTGATGCACGCCATAGCAACTGAACTACGGCAGAACTCACTGGATCTTAAAGTTGTTTATTTAAGCGCTGAACAATTTATGTATCGCTTCATTCAAGCTTTACGAGATAAACAAATGATGAATTTTAAGGAATTGTTTAGATCTGTAGATGTTCTGTTGGTGGATGATGTTCAATTTATGGCGGGCAAGGACAGTACCCAAGACGAGTTCTTCCACACATTTAATGCTTTAATTGATCAACAAAAGAAAATTGTGATTTCTGCAGACCGTGCACCAGGAGAAATTAATGGCTTGGAAGATCGTATTAGATCTCGGTTGCAGTGTGGCTTGGTAGTAGACCTTCATCCGACTGATTACGAGTTGCGCCTTGGTATATTGCAAGAAAAAGTTGATAATTATAGAGTCCAGTATAATGAATTAGATATAGCGAAGGGAGTTCTAGAGTTTCTTGCCCAAAAAATATCTACCAATGTAAGAGTTTTAGAAGGTGCTTTAACTCGATTATTTGCTTTTTCGTCTCTTGTGGGCCGACAAATTACATTAGAGATGGCTCAAGAAAGTTTAGCTGATATCCTTAGGGCGTCTGATCGCAAAGTAACGATAGATGAAATTATGAGAAAAATTTGTGATTATTATAATGTAAGGATGTCAGATTTATTATCACCGCGTAGATCAAGAAGTATAGCTCGACCTCGTCAAATGGCGATGTATCTTGCAAAAAACTTGACTTCTAGGTCTTATCCGGAAATTGGCAGAAGATTTGGCAATCGTGATCATACCACCGTAATGCACGCGGTTCGTAAAATTGAAGATTTAAAATCGCAAGATAGTCAATTTTCTGAAGATGTAGAATTATTACGTAGAATGTTAGAAGCTTAAGCTTTTGACATTTTTATATGGCACCTAGATTGCAAAAAAACGTTTGTATTATAAGAAGAAAACTGTTTTGCTTGTCTCCCAATAGTATAAGAGGAAAAGCTGATGAAATTTAGCATTGAGAGAGGTATACTTTTAAAGGCAGTAAGCCAGTCGCAATCTGTGGTTGAGAGAAGAAATACAATACCGATACTTGGAAATGTTTTAATTGAAGCTACTGGAGACGTGGTAAGTTTTAGGGCTACGGATTTAGACATAGATATTATTGATAAAACATCCGCAAATATTGAAAGAAGCGGCGCTACTACTGTCTCAGCTACTATGTTAAATGACATTGTTAGAAAGCTTCCAGATGGTTCTTTGGTTTCTCTATCGGACGATGGAACATCTGGAAGACTGATTGTCGAGGCGGGGCGTTCTAATTTTTCATTGGCCACACTTCCTAAAGAAGATTTCCCTTTGATGGCTTCATCCGATTATGAGTCAAACTTTTACGTACCGGCTAGTGTACTTAGGCGTTTATTTGATAAATCCAAGTTTGCTATTTCAACAGAGGAGACTCGCTACTATTTGAACGGTGTATATATGCATACTTCAGATGGAGAGGGAGGAAAAGTTCTTCGTTGTGTTGCAACAGACGGACATAGATTGGCACGTATTGACGAGAATTTACCTGGCGGGGCAAGTAATATGCCTGGTGTCATAGTGCCTAGAAAAACTGTTTCTGAATTAAGGAAGATGTTGGACAATGACGAAGCCCAAATAGCTGTTTCCGTGAGTGCCACAAAAGTTCGGTTTGCGACTTCTGACATATCTTTGACTTCAAAAGTGATTGATGGGACATTTCCAGATTATACAAGAGTTATACCAAAGTCACATACAAGAACTTTAGAAGTTGATAGTACTCAGTTTTCTCAGGCAGTAGATAGAGTGTCCACGGTAAGTTCGGAAAGGTCTCGAACCGTAAAACTAACTCTGTCTCGTGACCGTTTGGTTGTGTCTGTTAATGCTCCAGATAGTGGAACGGCAGAAGAGGAGCTTTCAGTGGAATACAAAGATGAAGATTTGGAAATAGGTTTTAATGCAAAATATTTGCTAGAAATAGCAAATCAAGTTGAACGAGATAGTGCTGTTTTTATGTTTAATTCTTCAGGTGATCCAACTTTGATGCGCGAAGGAAATGACAATTCTGCAATTTATGTAGTTATGCCAATGCGTGTTTGAAGACGGGTTATGTCAGAGCTTAGGCTAACCGATGTACGGCTTTCTCATTTTCGGTCTCATTTGGATTCAAGGTTAATCCTGGATGGACGCCCCATAGTTCTATATGGTTCAAATGGTTCAGGAAAAACCAATATCCTAGAAGCTATATCTATGCTTTCTCCAGGTCGTGGTATAAGAAATTCAAAAGTCACTGAGATGATTAAAACCCCAGAGGTTGTTGGCTGGAAAGTTTCAGCGGTATTAAGTTCAATGGGTGTTCAGAATAGTATTGAAAGCCGTATTGAGCCTAGTTCTAATAGAATTGTTATAATTGACGGTAAGATAGTGCCGCAACTCGCATTAGGTAAGCTTTTTAGAGTGATTTGGTTGGTGCCGACTATGGATCGATTGTGGGTAGATGGATCAGAATCTCGACGCAGGTTTCTTGATCGATTGACCAACTCTCTTCAGCCCGCACATGGGAGTTTACTTCTTAAGTATGAGAAAGCTATGAGAGAACGCAATTTCTTACTTCGCGAGGGAGTTGGTGAATTGAATTGGTATCGTGCGTTAGAAGATCAGATGGCCTCCGCCGGAGCAGAAATTATTAGCAATAGAGCTGATGTATTGAATAAGTTAGCATCCGCGAGCTCCAGTTCAGAGACCGAATTTCCGGAAGCAGATCTTTTTGTGCAAAATTTAACTGATGAATACCTGTTTGATACAGTGGAGGATTTGAGGGATGCTTTTGAGAAATTCCGCCAGAAGGATATTAAAGCAGGGCGGACATTAATAGGCCCGCACAGGGTCGACCTTCTTGTTCGCTATAAAGAGAAAGATATGGATGCAAAATATTGTTCGACTGGCGAACAGAAAGCGCTATTAATTTCCATTATCTTAGCAAATGCCCGCGCAATAATAAAAGAGTTTGGCAACCCACCAATTATCCTTCTTGATGAGATATCTGCACACTTGGACAAAGAGAGACAGTCAGACTTATATGCCGAAATTTTGGCTCTTAAAGCTCAGGCTTGGATGACAGGAACAGGGTCAGAGCTTTTTAGAGAAATTGAAGATGTATCACAGCAGTTCTCTGTTTCTCAAACAGAGGGTTATTCCAATATAGTACAAGTAAAGTAATTTTAAAAATTGTCTTTTACAAAGATTTTCGTAAGGAGTGCCACTCATTGAATGCAGGTTTTTGGGATTTTGTTTTTTATTGTGGAGCGCTGGTTGCCCTATTTTTAACGCCGGGGCCGGTCTGGCTTGCCCTGATTGCCCGAGCGCTCTCTGGAGGGTTTAATTCTGCCTGGCCATTGGCTCTGGGTGTTTTAGTGGGTGATCTGATTTGGCCGTTGTTGGCGATACTCGGGGTTAATTGGATAGTGTCTGAGTTCTCTTATTTTGTTACAATTTTACGGTGGGTGTCTGTGTTCATGTTTTTCTCAATGGGTGTTCTACTTTTAATTAACACTCAGGGCTCTTTTATTGTTGATAAGCGGTTAACGAAACCGGGAGTATTGGCGGGCTTCATGGCCGGACTTTTAGCGATATTAGGAAACCCGAAAGCTATATTTTTTTATATGGCTATACTGCCAGGTTTTTTTAATTTGTCAGAAGTTTCTGTACTTGATATCTTTTTTATTTGTTTTCTTAGTATGCTAATTCCTTTAGTTGGAAATCTCTTTTTAGCAAAATTTATAGAATCTTTACGAAAAACTCTTACGTCACCTCTATCCCTTATCCGCCTTAACAGACTTTCTGGGTTATTATTGATTAGTGTGGGTTTATTGATATTTGTATCAACTTAGTTCTAATAAGTTGCTTGATAATTAAGCAGTTTTTTAACTATTATTTAATATACTAATTATACAATAAATTGTGTATTTACGTGACATCATGCCCAAAAACAGCTATATATAGATATATTAATTTTTAGGCGGAAAAATGTCAGAGCAAGTACAAATAGTAGATGAATATGGAGCGGATTCGATAAAGGTCCTCAAAGGGCTTGATGCTGTAAGAAAGCGCCCAGGTATGTATATAGGAGATACTGATGACGGTTCCGGACTTCATCATATGGTTTATGAAGTCGTTGATAATGGTATCGATGAAGTGCTTGCTGGGCATGCAGATTCTGTTAATGTTAGGATTAATGCGGATTCCAGTGTTTCAGTTAGTGATAATGGTCGGGGGATACCCGTCGGAATACACGAAGAAGAGGGAATTTCTGCTGCTGAAGTAATTATGACCCAACTTCATGCTGGTGGAAAATTTGATAGTAATTCTTACAAGGTTTCTGGAGGTCTACATGGAGTAGGGGTATCAGTAGTGAATGCCCTGTCGGTTTGGCTCGAACTCACAATCTTTCGAAATGGGAAAAAACATTGGGCTCGATTTGAAAATGGTGAAACGGTAGAGTCCCTTCGAGAAGTTGAAGCTTCAGAGAGTAAAGGAACAGAGGTCCGTTTTTTGGCATCATTGGAGACTTTTTCTGATTTAGAATATTCGTTTGAGACTCTAGAAAAAAGGCTTCGAGAGTTAGCATTTTTAAATTCTGGTGTGAGAATTGTGTTGGAAGATGAGCGCCCTGCTGAACCTCTGAGATCAGAATTATTTTATAAAGGTGGGGTAAAGGAGTTTGTAAAGTATATAGATAGATCCAAGACATCAGTGATCCCTGAGCCGATCTATATCAGTGGAGAGAAAGATGAAATTAGCGTTGAGGTCGCTATGTGGTGGAACGATAGTTATCACGAAAATGTACTTCCGTTTACAAATACTATCCCTCAAAGAGACGGTGGATCTCATATGGCCGGATTCAGGGGGGGCCTAACTCGAACAATAAATAATTACGCTCAATCAACGGGTATAGCAAAGAGAGAGAAAATCTCTTTTACCGGTGACGATGCTAGAGAGGGTTTAACCTGTGTTCTTAGCATTAAAGTACCAGATCCAAAGTTTTCTTCTCAAACAAAAGATAAGTTGGTTTCAAGTGAGGTTCGCCCTGCCGTTGAAGGCTTAGTTAATGAAAAACTATCTGAGTGGTTTGAAGAAAATCCAAATCAAGCAAAAATAATTGTGACCAAAATTATTGAGGCAGCTCATGCGCGAGAAGCAGCGAGAAAGGCAAGAGATTTAACTCGTAGAAAAACTGCCCTAGATGTTAATTTTTTAGCTGGAAAATTAAAGGACTGCTCTGAGAAAGATCCTTCAAAAACAGAAGTGTTCTTAGTCGAGGGAGATTCAGCTGGGGGGTCTGCACAGACGGGTCGGGATAGAAAAACACAGGCAGTGCTTCCTCTAAGAGGTAAAATTCTTAATGTTGAAAGAGCTAGGTTCGATAGAATGTTAGGTTCGCAAGAGATCGGGAATTTAGTGATGGCTTTGGGAACAGGAATTGGCCGGGACGAGTTTGATATCTCAAAATTACGCTATCATAAAGTTGTTATTATGACAGATGCCGATGTTGATGGGGCGCATATAAGGACTTTACTGCTCACATTTTTCTTTCGACAGATGCCGCAATTAATAGAAAATGGTCATTTATACATTGCGCAACCTCCGCTGTATAAAGTCGCACGTGGCAAGTCAGAAGTCTATTTGAAGGATCAGTCTGAATTAGATAACCACTTGATCGAAATGGGTGTTGAAGGTGCAGTGCTTAAACTCGGTTCTGGAGAAGAGATTGTCGGCCAGGACCTAAGAAGAGTTGTAGATGAGGCTCGAACAGTTGGTAGAATTCTAAAAGCTTTTCCGACTCACTACCCTAGTCATATAATAGAACAATCTGCTATCGCGGGAGCTTTTTCTCTTGGAGGGCTCGAGACAGATTTGCAAGGAGTGGCTAATCGGGTTGCTGAGCGCTTGGACCTTATAGCTCTCGAATATGAGAAAGGTTGGCAGGGTAGGCCAACACAAGATAAGGGTATTAGATTATGGCGGGTGCTTCGTGGTGTGGACGAGGTAAGAATATTAGATGGAACGGTTTTGCGTTCTGGAGAAGCTAGGAAGCTTGGAACCATTACAAGTAGCTTGCAAGACATTTACTCCACACCTGCAAAGTTAATTAGAAAAGAAAAGGAACAACCTGTTTATGGGCCAATAGATTTGCTTCACTCAATCATGGAGGAAGGTGAAAAAGGTTTGTCACTTCAGCGATATAAGGGATTGGGAGAAATGAACCCAGAGCAATTATGGGAGACGACACTAGATCCTGAAGCCAGGACGCTTCTTCAGGTAAAAGTCGAGGATTTAGTTGACGCAGATGATGTCTTTACAAAATTGATGGGTGATGTTGTAGAGCCTCGGAGAGATTTTATTCAAGCTAATGCACTCAATGTAGAAAACTTAGATTTTTAACCGCTATAGGAATTTATACGAATTTGAAATTAAAATTCCGGCTACATTATGAGGTGAGTTCTCGGTTAACCGAGAAATTATGAATTTAATAAGAGATAAAAAAATATTAGCTAAAAAGATTAAAAAAGGAACATATTATGATTTATTCAAAGTATATGATGCAATCAAACTTAATCGATGGTGAATGGGTTGCTGCAGATAGTGGCGGAACCCTTAATGTTGTAAATCCAGCTACCGGTGAGTCGATTGGGACTGTTCCTGCCTGCACCAGTAAAGAGACTGCACGCGCAATAGAAGCGGCGCGTAGAGCCTTCCCAGCTTTTTCAACAATGCCATTGCTTGAAAGAGTGGGCCTTTTATGGAAGTTACATGATGCTCTTCTGGACAATCAAAAATCCCTAGCTGAGTTACTTACCGTAGAGCAAGGAAAGCCGATAGCGGAAGCTACAGGAGAAATAGTCATTGGGGCAGCATATATTCGTTGGTTTGCTGAAGAGATAAGAAGAACTAAGGGTGAAATTGTACCAGCCGCTGCACCAGACCGTCGTATACTTGTAACAAAGCATCCGGTCGGAGTTGTTGGTTTGATAACACCTTGGAATTTCCCGTCTTCAATGTTGGCACGTAAAATTGGACCAGCTCTAGCGGTGGGGTGTACAATAGTTGCAAAACCCGCATCTGCTACGCCCTATTCCGGTTTGGCTTGGGGTGCATTATGTGAAGAGGTGGGTTTTCCAAAGGGCGTAGTGAATATCTTGACCGGACCTGCAGGAGAAATAGGGTCAACTATTATGAGTAGTCCAGTGGTAAGGAAGGTGACTTTTACCGGATCTACTGAGGTCGGAAAAAAACTGATTAGGCAAGCAGCTGATACGGTTAAAAAAGTTAGTATGGAGTTAGGTGGGAACGCACCGTTTATAGTATTTAATGATGCAGATCTTGATAAGGCTGTTGACGGTGCGATTGTTTCTAAGTTTAGAAATTCCGGTCAAACATGCGTTTGCGCTAACAGAATATATGTGCAGTCTGGCGTTTACGAAAGTTTCGTATCAAAGTTTAAGACCGCGACCGCTAAAATGAAAGTGGGAGATGGTAGGGAAAGCGGTGTTGAACAGGGGCCGTTAATAGATATGTCAGCGGTAGAAAAGGTGGAAGAGCTCTTAAGCGATGCTATTGAGAAAGGTGCAAAAGTCATCTTGGGTGGTAAAAGGCATGAAAGAGGAGAGAGTTTTTTTGAACCTACAATAGTTACAGAAGCGGATCAGTCTATGAGGTTTGCCAAGGAAGAAATTTTTGGACCTTTGGCACCAGTGTTTAAATTTGAAACAGAAGACGAAGTTATTTCAAAGGCAAATGATACTGATTTCGGGCTTTGCTCTTATGCGTATACTCGTGATGTTGGCCGTATAATGAGGTTAAACTCTAAACTCGAATATGGAATGATTGGGATTAACTCTGGCTTGATTACGACAGTTGAGGCACCGTTCGGTGGCGTGAAGGAAAGTGGCTTAGGTAAGGAAGGGGGCAGTCAGGGGTTAGAAGATTATCTGGATACAAAATACACTGCTCTAGATTTTTAAAGTAAAAACTTTTGGTTAAAACTTAAAAATTTGAGGAGGATGTTAGATTGATTATCGTTGATAACCTTCAATATGCTAATTGGTCAGAAAAAATTTTTCAGGAAATGCGTATAGGTGGCGTCAGCGCGATTCATGTTACTATTGCTTATCACGAAAATTTTAGGGAAGCGGTTCTTAACCTTGAAAAATGGAATGCTTGGTTTGAAAGGTTTCCCCAATTAATAATGAAAGGTAAAAAATCAGAAGACATTAAATTAGCCCAAGAGTTGTATAAAACAGCTATTTTTTTCGGCTTCCAAAACCCTAGCCCAATTGAAGATGACATAGGTCTGTTGGAAGTTTTTTATCAATTAGGTGTAAGATTTATGCAGTTAAGCTATAATAACCAGTCCTTATTGGCGACAGGATGTTATGAAAATGAGGACACTGGCTTAACGCGCTTTGGGATTCAGGCCGTAAAAGAAATGAATAGGCTGGGAATGGTCATTGATATGAGTCATTCTGGAGAGCGCTCTACTTTAGAAGCGATTCAGTATTCTGATAGGCCTATCGCGATCACCCACGCGAATCCATACAACTGGCACCCGGCATTAAGAAATAAATCCCATAAAGTTATGAAGGAGCTGACATTGGCAAATGGAATGCTTGGATTCTCATTATACCCTCATCATCTAAGGGAGGGCACCGATTGTACACTTAAAAGCTTTTGCGAGATGATATCCGAAGCCGCAATAGAATATGGTGCAGAGCATTTAGGGATAGGATCAGACCTTTGCCAAGATCAACCTGATAGCATAGTGACCTGGATGAGAACCGGTAGATGGTCTAAAGAGATTGACTATGGAGAGGGATCTGCTGAAAATCCTGGATTTCCCGCCCAGCCTGATTGGTTTAAGGATAATACGGATTTCGGCAACCTTACTGAGGGGTTAAGTAAGGTTGGTTTTTCACCGACTGAAGTAAAAGGCATTATGGGCGAAAATTGGTTAAAGTTTTATAAGAGCTCTTTTGGTGAGTTTAAGAATGAACAAAATCTTTAGGAATGAAGTCCCCCTAAGAGAACCACGGGCAGTCATGAAACTTGATAGAATGGGATCTATGTTTCCCACTCGTATGTCCTTTATGAGAACGTTACTTAGGCAGTTATCTAAAAAAAGGGCACTCATTAATAGAGCAGTTTGGGAAATTGACGAAGATGGATTTGGACATGCTGTTTATACTATAAATATTGATGATCGAATGTACTCACTTGTTGCTTTTACAAATTACTTAAATCCCGAAGATCGAACAGATCGTGTAATAGCAGAAGCTTGGGATTCATCGTATGTTTTATATGATGGAGTACCAGAAATTGGAGATATAGTTCGTCTAAATGAAACTGTTCCTCGGCAGGAGTTAGGGCGTTTTACAATTAATGAGCTAGTTTTGAGCAGAGCTAATAAGTCACTGAGGTTGTTTTCACATGTGGTAGAGGCCCTGAAAAAAGGTAATCAGCCAGATAAAAAAATGGTAAAAGACATTGGTTATTTAATGCGTACGACAGCGGTTTATGGAAATGGAAAATTTGGTATTGCTGATAGAAATAAGTTGATTGATAGAGATATTTTGTCAGGCCCTTTTATGGCAGAAATGCTTACTGTGTGGCTGATAAGGGGGTTTACGCACGACTTAGTAGAGCATTTGGGAGGCTCTAAGCTTGATAGAAATATTAAGAGTTATTTAGGGGTTGGAAATGCCACAGGACTTGGAATGGCTCCGTTTTTAGTGTCTCATCCTGAGTTATTAAGCAACTGGATGATGGCTCGTGAAACTGGTTTAACGAGGGTTAGAGCTCTGCAGAGTTTAACACAAAGGCAATTGTTGCGGATTACGCAGTTAGCAGACCGGGTAGTGATCCACTTAGATGAATGGCAGGTCACAGACGAGCAATATCAAAGGCGTATTAAATCTTTAAGAATAGAGTGGAAAAAAGTATACGAAAACCTAGAATTCTTAGTTGCCGAAGATCAACCAATCCACAGTTTAGTCAAATTTTCAGAGCAGTTCAGTCTTGATTGCCAGGAGCTTGTGGTGGCGTTTGTCTTGGAACCATTCGGGGATTTAATAGATGGTTTAACATGCTGTATGACGTCTGGAGAACCTATGCCTTTAAATCCAAAAATGAGTATAAAAGAGTTGGAAGTTCTGATCGAAGAAAGGTTTGGTTGGGCAATCGAGTTTGATTTTAACTTAAGAAGTGAAACTGCACAATTTTGGTATGTGAGCGAAGAAAAGTTGGAGCCCAGATTAGGCTTAAGGTATGAAGAGCAAGGTGGCGAGCTGGAAAGTCCTTTAGACATTGCTCGGCAGGTTAAATTATTGCGATCAGATTTAACTGATAATTTTGCAAATGTAGGTGAGTTTTTACGGAAATTCCCTGCACACCGCTCAGTATTGCGCAGAATACAAATAATGGACTCTTATCCTTACTCTGAAATTCAGGATAATATGATAAGTGAAAACTGTCGCCCTATAGATATGTTGCGCTGTAAATTGGCATACTTTGGAGCCGCTAAATTTGACCCTAAATCTGACCGGTGGGTTCGAGTTACTTTAGCGCAGGGCGCCCCACTTTTTAATGAGCTGGACGGCCGAGATGATTGGTGGCTTCCCGTTTTTGCAGCATGAGAAAAGATATAGATTATATTTCTAACTGGATAGAGACCTTTATTGATAAGGAGGGAACCTGGCCAGTTGTGGCTTGCTCAATCAATGAGATGAAGGCCTTAATCTCAAAGGCCTGTATAGGAAGAGGTCTTCCAAGTGGGCATGCTTACGAAATGGCATCCTTGGCATCTGGACTGATGGCTGATCAAGTCATGATGGGGTTTTTTATTGGAGCTTTATACGATTCTTATGAAAAACCCGTAATACATTCTGATAATAAAACCCTTACTATTGATCACGCTAGGTTTGTTATTAGCGGTCCTATGGCCGTTGATGCACTGATTAGTGGGGCGGAAAGAGTTAATTTAAATAATATGCCTTGGAAAATGTTAATTACGCCACTTCTTATTAACGCAGAAAATACATATAAGTGTTTTCTTTCTTTTGAGATTGTTGATAATTTTTCGGTAATTTTGAGTCACTCTGTTACGAGAGTATTGCCAATTTTAGGCGATCCAAAACCTGTTCCGTTACCAGTAATAGAAGCTTTAGAAGAGTTGGCAAAAAACACTTATGTACCTTCGTCTGATATATCCCGCCGTTTAGGGGCAGGTGCTGGATTAACTGATACAGATTAATATTTTTATTTAACCTGCTTTTATGGTAAGCTTTCCAGGTTCATAGACCCCCATTGTCATATCGGCAGTTATTACCAAATCTGGAAAACGCCACTCAATAAATTTTTGAATTATCATGGACATTTTATCGTTATCTTCTTGAGTGGAAAACCAAATTGTAACATCTATTTTTTCTGACTCAGACGGAATCTCAACATTAAATTTGCCGGTTAAGTCTGCTGGACCAACATAGTTTGAAGGTAAGTCTTCTCCCATAATTGAAAGGATAATATCTGGATGGTCCTCCATACTACAATGAGTTAGACGAATTTCGCTAGAATCTTTTATTGTTTTAAAAATTACTTCTTCGACTTCCTGCATATTAAATACCCCTCTAGAAAAGCTGTTTGATGTTTTTGATAAAATTATGCATGTTGTATTTCTGTTTCGTATTCAAGGCTGCTATGAAACTTATGAAGGTGGTACACGGGGTTATTTGTTTTTTTAACTGGTGAGATTTCTTGGGATAGTTCCAATGCAATCGACGGCATCGTGCTAGCTCTGACGCCGGCAAAGTTCGTACTAAAGGCCCGGTGAATATGTCCACAGAAAATACCTATTAATTGTTTGTGATCCTTTATCACATCGCATAATTCGTCTACTGCCTCCGGTCGATTATATTCATAAAATGGTTGGATATCCGCTGAAACGTCAAAAGGGGGATGATGCATAAACAACACTGTAGGTTTCGCTACAGCTTCGTTTAAGATTCGCCCTAAAGCCTTGAGCTTCGCTTCATTGAAGTCTCCCTTGGGTCCAGATTCTGATAAGGAATCTACGGATATAAGTCTAATTTTAAAGTCGTCGACTGAATAAATCATAAAGTCTTGCTCTCGGGATAGATTCAAATCGTTAGCAAAAGAAGCCATCATACTGCGACTGCCATCCCGGTTTCCTGGCGTTGGGTAGAAAGGTGCTTCTAAACTCTTCAAGATACCTTTGGCCGTAGCATATTCTTCCGGCAGCCCGTTATCAGTAAGGTCGCCGGTATGTATAACAACATCGGGAGTTATACTTAAAGAATTAATATCTTCTACGCATCTTTTAAAAGAGCTTATACGTTTTAATGAGCGATCATTAGATTGATCAGGTGCCAAAATATGGGTATCTGAAATTTGCGCCACCAGCATTTACTGTGCCTTAATCTACGATATGACGAACCGGTGCCTTCTCCATGGTGTATTCGTCCGTTTCCGAATTATAGCTAGATAAAGTGAAACAATGCCAATCTTTGTCATCAAGTTGTGGATAATCTCCACGATAATAGTATCCTGGCCAGCGTGTCTCTTTTCTATACATTGTATGGTGAGTCACGCATTCAGATGCAATAACTCTATGGTGTAATTCCCAAGCTCTTTGCAGTTGATGAAGACTATCCGCTCCCAGAAATGCTAGGTCTTCTTTTAGCATTTTAAGTAGCTCCAAACCACGTACAAGCATTGGCTCGTTGGTCATATAGCGAGTGCCTGCGCCTCCGACATATTCATCCATTATTTTTTCAAGTCTTTGTAAGCCTGAGAGGGGTATTAAGTAACTCGGTGACACTGTGCCGGCGGTAATTTCGTTACGGCCAATGCGATATGTTTCTAAAGGTTGGTATATAACCTGCTTAAGGTCCTCGTATTCCTTTTCGCTTACTTCAGGTTGGTCAGACCCCAAGTCATTAATGTATTTATTTGCAGCTTTTCCAGCAATTCGGCCCTCAGTGAATGATCCAGATGAAAATTTGTGAGGTGTTCCTCCTAAGGTGTCCCCTGCTCCAAATAACCCTTCCACTGTCATCATTCTGTTATAGCCCCACTGATAGTCGTCAGGTGCGTAGTCCTCGGGTCCACTGGCCCAAGCTCCAGAACATGTGGCATGAGAACCCATTACATATGGTTCAGACATTACGAGCTCAGGATTTGTTTCTTTTGGGTCTATATTATTGGCGGCCCATACTACGGCCTGACCAATTGTCATGCCTAAGAAATTTTCCCAACCAATTGTTTCTTTGTGAGGATCCTTAAATGCCTCCTTAGTTACCATTCGTATTGGGCCTCTCCCAGCTTCTACTTCTTTTAGAAATGCGTGATTGCGTAAGCATGTAGGTACTGGTTCGTGGTTTACATAATCTCCTACCATTTCCTCAATAGAGGCTCTCCATTTGGCTTCATAGGCTTCCCCATAAGCATTTTCAGTAGTAGTTTTTAAGTGAAGAAAATAAGCTCCAACGGGGCCATATCCATCTTTAAAGCGGGTTAGAACAATTCGATTTTCCATTTGGGTCATCTTAGCCCCTGTTAGAATCGGGAGTGCATAAGCAGATGCACTACTCCAGGGAGCATACCACGTTCTTCCCATTCCTTCTCCGGCTGAGTGAGGTTTGAAGATGTGAGAGGCACCGCCCGCAGCTATGATCACTGCTTTTGACCTAAATACATAAAAATCACCTGTACGCACGTTGAAGCCCACTGCTCCTGCAACTCTATTTTTTTTCTTTTTATCCATGAGCAAGTGAGTAACCATAATGCGATTGTAGACTTCTGTGGCTGCTTTGCGGGCGGCCTCCGCGACAATAGGTTTGTAGCTTTCACCATGAATCATGATTTGCCACTTTCCTTCTCGTAGATAGCGGCCAGTCTCGGGATCTTTCATTATCGGAAGGCCCCACTCTTCGAACATATGTACTGATGAGTCAACATGCCTGCCAATATCATAGCCAAGATCTTCTCTGACTAAGCCCATTAGGTCATTGCGTTGGTATCGAACATAATCCTCTGGTGTGTTTTCATCCCACTGCATACCCATGTAACAGTTGATCGCATAAAGTCCTTGCGCCACGGCACCACTTCGCTCGATATTTGCTTTTTCAACAATGACAACTTTTTTATCTCGGCCCCAATATCTTGACTCATAAGCTGCCCCACAACCTCCAAATCCACCGCCAACAACAAGGATATCTGCATCGACGTAGACTGTTTTTCTTCGAGCCATTATAGGACCCCTTCCTTAAATTTTCCTGAGTAAGTTGGAAGCCCACCATCGATTTTTAGGTATTCTGGTTCATGCGCAAGCTCTTGCGAGTCAAAATCTGCTTTACTCGGCAAATCATATTCTGTGACCGCCTTAATTGAACCCCACGGAGTTGTTCTAATGGGAGAGATAAAATTTTTCTCTCGACCGTCACGAAATTTTAGTTTCCAGGAAATTGTACCTTTTTCTTCTTCCCGTAAAACTCTAACACTATGGCCCATTGGAGCAAAATCTGCATAACCTCTAACATCGATGGCATTTTGGGGACATGCTTTTACGCATGCATAGCATTCCCAGCAGAAATTTGGTTCAATGTTTACCGCTCGGCGAGTTACTGGATCAATGTGCATGATATCTGATGGACAAATATCTACGCAGTGTCCGCAGCCATCACAGCTAGTCATATATACAAAAGTGGGCATGGTAAGTTTAACTCCTGTTGAAAGGTCAATAATGAATTAATTAATAATTGTGTGTATGGCGTTTAGCTTTGCCATAAATTTTTGGACTGTCAGCAGGTGGTGGCAAGTTGCGTCGTCCACCATTGGCAATAGCTAGGTTTTTTTGATAAGCAGCGGCAGGTTTAAAAAACATATGGGAAAATTTTGACCAGGGTACCGATCCAAAAAATACGGTAGTACTAAATAAGTAAAGTGCTAAGGTTAATGTTGCCCAGATGCTGTCACTAGCTTGTAGATAGGCCCAGATTAAACCAAGGGTAACACTTACCATAAGTGAGACGACAAATAAGTCGGCACGAACTAATCTAAAAGGGGAGTTTCCTTCAGCAGTTACATCTACCCTTATAAAAAACCAAAACCAGTATCCACCAATGCAAACCATTAAACCACCGATCCACCATAAATTCGGTAAAATCCCTGGAGTTGCTATGTCTGAACTTGAATAACAAAACACCATTATTCCGGTTGTTATTACATATCCAATAAATCCATACATAGTCAAAAGATGCGCAATTTGCCTTTTGGTGCTGCAAAACTCGCCTGATGCTAATACGTCATGAGCGGTAGTTTTAACTATTACTGATATTTTTTCTCCGGCACTGACATTTCGAGTGCCTTTTTCTCCACTGGTTTTAACAAGCTTGAAAAAGTATTTTGCACTGCCCTTGTGAATAATATCAAACAGGGTTCCACCAGCAACCATAGCCACCATAATTACGACAAAGCTTTTCATAAGTAATGGAGAAATTGAGGTTGAAAGCTCAGCGAAGGGGTTTACATCAAACATTTATACTTTCCTAAATAGTAGAGATTTTGTAGTTTATTTTTTAAAGCCTAGTGACCTTTTTTTATTAAACTTTGTAGTAAAATTTCTTTAAAACATCAAGAACTTCGGGACGGCTAAATTCTGTCGGAACAGTTTCATTATTCGAAAGCATTTCCCTTAAACGGGTTCCGGAAACATTTAGACGCTGATCTTCTCCGTGTGGACAAGTACGTCCTGTAGCCATCCCGTTGCATTTGTAGCAGTAGAAAGTGGTATCAATTTTTATTGCCTGTGTTTCGAGACTTCCTACGGGAA
>Ga0209403_10003127_pt1 | contig 18999 bp, 17 predicted proteins | sample ArcticOcean_MG_C_8_FD_187440 | JGI IMG/M metagenome (GOLD analysis project Ga0209403, IMG submission 187440) | Marine microbial communities from western Arctic Ocean - ArcticOcean_MG_CB11_86 (SPAdes) (version 2) | ecosystem: Environmental > Aquatic > Marine > Oceanic | place: Arctic Ocean... | reverse complement strand
ATCCGGTCGTGTTTCTTGCCGCCGCATCCCAGCGTTCACAGAAAGCGAAGATGATCACCGGCGCCGTGCTGCCCGTGTTCAACAACCCGCTGAAAGTGGCCGGCGAGCTGGGCATGCTGGACGGCATATCGAACGGACGGCTTGAGGTTGGTTTCGCCCGGGCGTTTCTGCCGAACGAATTCGAGAAATTCGGCATCGATATCGAAGAGAGCCGGGCGCGCTACGAAGAAGGCGTCGAACAGGTCAGGTTGCTGCTCGAACAGGAGAACGTTTCGCATCAGGGACAGTTCCACAGCTTCAACAACGTCACGTCGTTGCCGCGCCCGACGCAAAAGCCGCGCCCGCCGTTCTGGGTCGCCGCGATGAGTTCGAGGGAATCGTTCGAATTCGCCGGCCGCAACGGTCACTACATCATGGGCATTCCGATGGGCGGCGGCACGATGGCCGAACTGGTCGGGGTCTATCGCGAGGAATGGAAATCGGCCGGGCACCCCGGTAACGGCAAAATCATGCTGTCGTTTTCCATGCACATCGCAGAAGACGGCAAAACTGCGCGCGATGTCTATCGCCCTTTGCTCGATGTCTATCTTGAGCGCCTCGTCGATGCCGCGTCGGGTTGGCTGAACGGCGCCAGCACAAAAGATTACAAGGGTTACGACAAGATGGTCGCGGCGCTGAAGGACGACAATTTCGACCAGCAGCTCGCGCGCGGCATATGCTGGGCCGGGTCGCCGGAGGAAATCACCGACATGATCGCCGATTACGACCGCCAGGTTGGCGGATTCGATATCGCGTCGCTCCATTTGATGCCGCATGTCATGTCGGCGGAAATTGCCGAACGGTCGATGCGACTGTTTGCGAAAACCGTGATGCCTAAATTCCGGAATACTGGGAAAGCGGCCGCCGAATAATCCCGGTCAGGATGTCCCGGCGGGACATTTCGCCGCGCCGAGAATGGGCCCCTGGCGATTGTCCTGCACCAGCACGGCGCAACCTTCGCCGGCGCCCAGAGTGAAATCCGACACCGGTATGACAGTGGATTTTCCCGTCCAGGCACCGATCTTCCGGACGCCCGTGACGATGTTGTGGCTCAGCAGCGCTTTGCCCTTGTTTTCGCCGGATTGAACGCGGGTTTCACGCGCCTTGATAAAGCGGACCAGCCAGACCGATCCCGGCGCCTTCGCCGTTCCGTCCAGGCTCACTTTGGCGACCGTCCCGGCGTCGAGCGTCACGTCGACACCAACCCGGTCTTTCCGTTTGCTCTCGGCGTCACGAATAGCCGACAACACCTTGATCCGCTGCGAGCCGCCCGTCGATCACCATTTGCGGCGTATAGACGTTGCGCCGACCGCGAATGCGCTGGTTGTATCCGGCCTGACGTTCGGTATATGCGCGTTTTGAAAACGGGTCCCTCCACTTGCCGGCCGCGCCATGGACCAGATCGTCCCAGTAATCGACATGAAACTCGAGAGCGATCACCGAGTTCTGCCCGGCAAGGTCGCCAAGAAACTTCTCGGCGGGCGGACAGGAATAGCAGCCTTGGGACGTGAACAGTTCCACGACAACCGGACCGTTCCGGTCGCCGGCGAAAGTGGTAGGGGAAAATGCGGTGGCGGACATCGTCAGCGCCAGCGCAGCCACGGGGAATAAGTGCAGATGTTTCATACGCTAAATATAAAAAGCCGCCGCGCCCCGGCCAGTAAACTTCTGGTGAGGTGCGGCGGCGATATTTTGAGAAAAGTGCCTATTTTTCGTTTTTAACCGGATTCGACAGAATACCGATCTTTTGGATCTCGATCTCGCAGGTATCCCCGTCTTTCAGGAAGACCGGCGGTTTGCGAACGAAACCGACACCGGCAGGCGTGCCGGTCAGGATGATATCTCCCGGCATCAACGTGATCGCCCGGGCAATTTCATAGACCAGCGTCTTGGTGTCGAAGATCATTTCGCGGGTATTGGAATCCTGGAGCACCTTGCCGTTGACCCGGCATTGCATATTCAACCCCTTACCGCCGGCCGGCAATTCGTCGGCGGTCACGAAGTCGGACCCGATCGATCCGGTCGCGTCGAAGTTTTTGCCGATCGTCCACTGGGATGACTTCATCTGGTAATCGCGGATCGATCCTTCGTTCGCGACCGCATAACCGGCGACGTAGTCGAGCGCATCGGCCTTTTTTATGTTGCGCGCCTTCTTGCCGATGACAGCGACAAGTTCGGCCTCGTAATCGAAATGTTTCGAAAGTTTTGGACGAATAAGCGGCTGACCCTGGGCAACAAAGGACGTCGAGAAACGGGTAAAGACGACTGGATAGGTCGGGATCTTCAGGCCGGCTTCGGCAGCATGGTCCTTGTAGTTCAGACCGATGCAGAAAATCTTGTCCGGGTTCTGGATTGGCGTCAGATAACTGACGCGGCCCTTGACGATAGCCTTCGCCGGCGCCTTGTTCGCGGCGCGGCCGGCCTTTGCCATCGCGCCCTTGCCCATGGCGATAAGTTCTTTCAGATCGGTCGGCAGTTTTTTGTCGACGACCGATAAATCGACCAGGCCAGCGTCGGTGCGAACACCCAGCTTTGCCTTGCCGTCTTTTTTGAAAGCGACGAAACGCATTTATTATCTCCCTGTTACGTGTTTTGTGAGAAGTCGTGTTCTGTGAGGATTAACGTACTGCCCGGCAACCTACCGCCGACGAAACAAAACCGCGTCGAACCTAACGGATCGTCGCGTCGGTTCAAGCTGTTTTGCTACTGCAGGGAATATCCCTTTTCATAGTGCAGAAAGATGCCGTCGAAATAGAACCAGCGCATACGCGCGCTCTCGCGGGCGAAATGTATCGCGGCCTCTTTCATCTCGGGTGTGGTGCAGTGACGGTCGAGAACCTCAAAGCCCCGATTGCTGTGTTCGATATCGACCTCGGAATGCAACCAGAAATGCTGGATCGCCTTTTCATCGAATTTGTAATTCTCGCGCAGCGACGGCAGCACGCTGCTGTAGAGCCGCGGCGACTGGGATTCGGTGCCAATGCGGATTGCAGCGACGCCGCAATACCACGGCTCGGCGCGCGCGACCTGTTTAAGCCAGGCCGCCCAGGACCGTGTCGTCGGCAATCCTTCGCCGCGGCGCACCACATCGAGATCCGCCCCGTTCGCCTCGGCAAACTGCAGCACGATTTCCATATGCGGCTCGTCAGGGTCTTCTTCCTCATGAAAATTTGCGAGCTCAAGCTCGATCACGTCCGCCGGCGCTTTGGAACATATCTGAAACGTCGCCTCGGTCAGCATGTTGGAGATCCAGTGGTAATGCTCCACCGCCCAGCCCCGGCACGCATCGCGGCCAAGGTCGCCCGCCGCCAGCATGTCCCACATCGGATGGTCGGCGCAGTGACGTTCATCCACCGCGGCTTCGAGCGCCAGACGGAATGCCGATTTGCTCATTTCGGACGACCCTTCCTATTTATTGCTGAATTTTGGCAGGACTTCGCGTCCAAACAGCTCCATCGACGCATGCGCCTTGTCGGCCGGCATCATCCGGGTGTTCACCTGAAGCGAGGCAATATCGAACGAGCCAACCTGGCGTTCATAATCGGCAATCATGTCGCAGCAATCCTCGGGACTGCCGACGAAGGCTGCACTTTTTGCGCGCTGTGTGTGAACGTCCTCCTTCGACAAAACTTCAACAAGCTTGTCGTAACCGGGATAATCCTTGGTGCTCGCCCCGTCGGCCCAGCCGGATGCGGCGTCGGCCAGCGTCTGGAAATACGCTTTCACATCAGGACCGGCATCTTCGATCGCCTGTTCGGTGGTCGGCGCGCAATACATCATGAAGGCGAGCATCGACCGGCCGCGGCCGGGATGCCCCGCCGATTTCCACGCATCGTGATAGACGCCGAGCAATTCGCTCAGCGCCGCGCCGCCGATCGGGTTGGCCATGCAGTGAAACCCGTTGCGCCCGGCGTATTCGAACGTCTCAGCATTGGCGGTCGAGGCGATCCAGATCGGTGGATGGGGCTGCTGGGTCGGGCGCGGCAGTGAGGTCACGTTGTTGAAACTGTGAAACTGGCCGGCACTCGACACGTTCTCTTCGCCTAGCAGGGCCTTTATCTGTGCGATGCCTTCCTCATAACGCGCCCGGCTGGTATCGAGATCGACACCGAAGCGTTCGAACTCATGCGGCAGAAACGCGCGCGCGATGCCAAGATCGAGCCGCCCGCCGGATATGGCGTCGAGCATGCCCGCCTCGCCCGCCAGCTTGAGCGGGTTGTTAAAGGCGGGCAGCACCGCACCGGTTACTACCCGCGCGGTTTTCGAACGCTGCGACGCGGCGGCGAGAAACACCATCGGGTTCGGGCTGTAACCGCCATAGGGATGGAAATAATGTTCGACCGTGCGGACATGGCTGAAACCCAGAGGGTCGCACAGATCGACCAGACTGAGCGCTTCGTTCCAGTAGTCGGCTCCCGATTTTTCTTCCGGTCCGACATTTGGAAAAAAACTGATCCCGAATTCCATGGCGCATCCCCGTGTTTTTAATTCCCAGAGCGAAATATTAGGGATGAATCCGCTTCTTGTCGCCCCACCCGGGAATATAGATTTCTGCCCCGATCGGTGTCTCTGTCGGTATCCCGACTCGGGTCGTCTTTGGTCTCGCCTACGGGTGGTGTAGAACGATGGTCGACGTGACCGGAAAGGCCGCCATGGCGGACGATGACAAAAATCCGGGGGACATCCCCTATACCGACTTGTGGGCGCGGCCGGGCTTTCTGATCCGCCGGCTGCACCAGTTACATGTCGCCGTGTTTCTCGAGGAATGCCGCGAATTCGACGTCACGCCCGTGCAATACGCGGTGCTCAGCGTGCTCTATCGCGGCAAAGCGCTCGACCAGGTCTCGGTCGCCGCCGAGGTCGGGATCGACCGCAACAATGCCGCCGATGTGCTGCGCCGGCTGGAACGCCGCGGTTTCGTCGAACGGATTGCCAACGATACCGACAAACGCGCCAAGCTGACCCGTATCACCGATACCGGGCGCAGCTTTGTCGAGGACGCCCACGGCGCCATGGAACGCGCGCAGACGCGCTTCACCGGCAGTCTCGGCAAGCGCGACCGCGAACGGCTGATGGACCTGCTGCAAAGGGTCATGCTCGACAATAACGATGCCGGGCGGGCACGTCTGAATACGGGGGACGGGGAATAGAAAAGGGCGGGTCAATGACCCGCCCTTTTCTATTTATTCTGGAACGGTCGCTGCCGCCGGGAAACTACTCCGCGGCGATCTTCGGCGCGTCGGCCTCGATGGTGTCCATATTGTTGCGCGTGGTCGCGAATTTTACATCGGCGTCTTCGTATATCTTTTCCTGGATCTTGAAATAGCCGTCGGCGTAGTTGTCCGCCGTGGTCGGCACCATCGAGATGGAATCGAACGGGCAGACATCCATGCACAGCTCGCAGCCGATGCATTTGTCGTTGTGCACGTTGATCTTGCCGGCCGGGTCCTGAGACAACGCCTCGTAGAAGCACATCTGGACGCAGACATTGCAGGTCGGGTTCTGACAGGTCTGTTCGTTGACCACGGCATTGGTCCGGTCCTTGGCGAACTGGTCGGAATAATCGGTCGCCGCCGCGTCCGAGGCGATGCCGCACATGGATTTGATGTCTTTGTAGCCATGCTCGTCCATGAAGCGTTCGAGCCCACGGATGATGTTGGGCAGCCATTTCATGCCCTTGATCATCAGAACCGAGCCAACTTCGACGATATTGGCGCCGGTCATGATGAATTCGACGACATCGCGGTGATCGAAAATACCGTTCGACCCGGCAATCGGAATACCGACCTCTTTATAGATATTGTGGACGTAGCGCAGGGATAGCGGTTTGGTCCAGGTGCCGCCGATCCCGGCGGTGCCGCCGAGCCGCGGCTGGGCGGTGTCGATATCGACCGCGAATCCGGTATAGCGGTTGGTCGCGGTAACGGCGGACGCGCCCGCTTCCATCACCGCGCGGGCGATATCCACCGGCTTGGACTGGTCCGGGGTCAGCTTGATAACGACCGGGATATCGACCGCCTCGCAAACCGCCTGGGTCACGCTGAAGGCTACTTCCGGGTCCTGGCCGATCATGCTGCCGCCATGAACGCCTGGCATCATCGCCGGATGGGGGCAGCCGAAATTGAGCTCGACCATCGGCAGGCCGCAATCCTCGATGGTGCGGCAAATGTCTATCCAGCCCTCGACATCCTTGGCGCCGGCGCTGCCGATCAGATGGGCATCGCGTTCGCGCGCATAAGCGCCAATCTCTTTCATGTAAGGAATCCAGTCCTTGTAATAGGTACTGGAATAGCCCGACCGGCTGTAAAACTTGAAGTCGCGCGGCACCTTGCCCTTAATGATGTCGCCGCGCTCGTTCAGGATCGCATATTTCGAATTCATGGTCAGGACGGCCATGTCATCGATATCCGTCAGCGTCTTGATGATCGCCCCCGACGCACCGTAATCGAACGCCTGTTTCATCAGATCCGGGCTATTGGTGGTTTCGAGCGATGCGATAACCACGGGGTTCTTGAACGGAACACCGCAGAATTCCAATTTCATGTCGGCCATGTCGTTTCCTCCTCGTTATTGGGCTGTCCGAGCTGCCGGACGCGGGATGTGGCTCCCGATCAGCCCTGAGTTTGCCGTGTTTTGCCGGCGATTGCCAGCATTTATATGTAGTATACTACGTAATTAATCAGGCACCCGGCATTCCGGCGCGAAGCGCGGCGGTGGCCTCAGCATCGACGCTGCGTCCATCGCCCGCCGCAACGACGCCGTAGACATCGCGCATCGTGGTTTCCGAAATGATCTCGTCGCGACAGTCGCGCAATACCTTTTCAGGATCACGGTCCAGCGCCGGACCGTACCCGCCGCCGCCGGGCGACTGGGTAACGAAGCGCACGGGGCCGGTCTCGCGCAGCCCGTATTTGGGCGCGTCCTCGGTCTCGCCGTTGCTATCGCGCAGGTGCATCTTGCCGGACGCACCGAAGCCGCCGCCATTGATGCCGTAGCCGGTCTCGTAGTTCAGCCCTTCGCCGCGGAACGAATGGGTGGCGGGGGTCAGGATATCGACCTCGTAATCGCACCCGCTGCCGCCGCGGTACTTGCCGGCGCCAACCGCGTCTTTGCGAAATTCCTGACGGTGAAAGCGGACCGGATAAAGCTGCTCGTAAACTTCAATATTGGGCATGGTCAGCCCGCCAAGGGTGCAGACATGGCCGATCTGGTTGAACCCGTCGCGCCCGTCGACGGCGCCCGATCCCGCCGCCGCCGCGCCGTGGTAGAACACATAGGGCTCGCCGCCGTCTTCGCGGCCGACCGATATGCCGAACACGTTTTTCGCCCAGCCGGCGCAGCCCCGGTCGGGTTCGGCCTGAGCCAGCGCCTTCCAGACCGCGTGAATGATCTCATGGGCGAAAAATACAGTGCACATTGTGGTCGGCGCGCCTTCCCGGGCATTGACGATCGTGCCTTCGGGCGCGATCACGTCGACGCAACGGAACGCGCCTTCGTTATGCGGCAGATGGGGATCGAGAAACGACGCCAGCGCGGTAAAGATCGCCGAATAGGTATTTCCAAGCGAAGAGTTCTTGAAGCCCTTGATCTGCGGGTCTGTGCCGGTGAAATCGACGGTCATGTGATCGCCGTCAATGGTCAGCTTCACGCGCACGGTCACGTCCCGGATCTCGAAACAATCGTTGTCGGAACGATCCTCGGCCTCATAGACACCGTCGGGCAGATTCACGATCTCGGCGCGGACCGACCGGTCGGCGTGATCGAGCACGCCGGTGAAATATCCCATCGCCTCTTCGATGCCGAGTTCCTCGACCAGAGCCGCGACCCGTTCCATCCCGATCCGGGTCGAGCCCAGCATGGCGCGCAGATCGCCGTCGAGCAGATGCGGCGTGCGGGTGTTGAGCAGCAGCAGTTTCCACAGATCTTCGCGGAGCTTGCCGGCCTCAATCAGTCTCAGAACCGGCAGGCGGACACCTTCGGCCCAGGCATCGGTCGCGGTCGGGTTGTAAGCACCCGCTGCGCCGCCGCCGATATCGGATTGATGCGCCCGGTTGCAGGTCAGCCCGACCAAGCGCCCGGCGACGAACACCGGCCGCGCGATCACCCAATCGGGCAGATGGTTGCCGCCCGCCGCCCACGGGTCGTTGAGCAGATAGACATCGCCTTCGGCCAGTTCGTCGCCGAAATCGCGCAGGATCGCGCGTACGCCAAACCCGCCGCTGCCGGTATGGATGGGGATGCCATCGGCCTGGCTGACGACCTCGCCTGTCGGGCCGGCGATAAAGCAGGAAAAATCATGCGCCTGACTGAAGATCGGGCTGCGCGCGGTGCGCACCATCACCCAGCCCATCTGGTGCGAGATATGATCGAGGCGGTTCTGGGTCAGCGCGAGAATGACGGGATCGAGCGTTTTTGCATCGGATGCCTGGGTCATCGGATTAGCCCTCCGTTCCGAAATTTATGAGGTAGTTGTTCAGCGCGTCGATCGAGACGTGATCTTCCGGGCCGACAAGGATTGTCGTCGTCGCCTCTTCGATAATCGCCGGGCCGGCGAAGCTTTGCCCGTGATGCAGATCGGCGCCACGATAGACTGGCGTGTCGAGGAATTCACCGACGGATTCGGCATAGACCGGCCGGGTTTCGATGGGTGCGACCGGTTTGTCGACCGCGTCATATGTCGGGTCGACCAGCGGCGGCAGCTTGCCAATGCCGACGACACGCAGTTTCGCGACGTTGATCCGGCTTTCCGGATTGGTATGGCCGAATTGTCGGTCGTATTCGCGCTCGAACGCCGCGCGAATTTCGGCCGGCGTCGCATCGGGCGCCAGGGCGACCCGCACGTCCCATTGCTGGCCCTCATAGTGCAGGTCGAGCTCATGACCGAAAGTCGTGCCCTGTTTCTCGAAGCCTTCGCCGCGCAATGCTTCGAGCGCCTGGGCTTCGAGCAGGTCATATCCGTCGGACACGGTCTTCGCCACATCGTCGTTAAGCTGACGCATCACCACATGGACGAAATCGCGGCGCACATCGGCGTGCTGCATGCCGATAGCGCAAAAAGCGCCGGCCTGGCGGGGGATATAGACCGCGCGGGCGCCGAGCTTGCGCCCGACGCTGGTCCCGTGCATCGGCCCGGCGCCGCCGCAGGCGATCAGCATGAACCGTCCGGGGTTATACCCGCGCTGGATACTGATCCGTTCGACCGCATGCAGCAGGTTCTGTTCGACGATGCGGATAAGACCGGCCGCCGCCTCGGTGCGGGAAATACCAAGCGGGTCGGCAATCTCGGTATCGATCGACTTTTCCGCCGCGGCGAGATCGAGTGTCACGGATCCACCGGCATAGGGTCCGGGCCGCATGCGCCCCAATACCAGGTGCGCGTCGGTCACCGTCGGCCGGGTGCCGCCAAGACCGTAAGCCGCCGGGCCGGGTCGCGCGCCCGCGCCTTCAGGACCGGCATACATCAGCCCGGCACTGTCGATACCGGCGATGGTGCCGCCGCCGGCGCCAACGGTGTGGATATCGACCGAGGGGGTCACCAGATCGTAATCGTTAACCGACAGCGCATCCGTAATCGCGACGCGGCCTTCATGCATCAGCATTACGTCGCAGCTGGTGCCGCCGATTTCCATGCTGACCAGGTTGTTCTCGCCGATACCGGCGGCGAGATGCTGCATCGCACCGACACCGGCGGACGGGCCTGACAACAACAGGTTCACCGGCTGGCGGATCAACTGGTCGAGCGACGCCGCGCCGCCGTTGCTTTGCAGCATCAAAAGCTTGGTCTTGAGGCCCATATCGATAAGCTTCTGCTGAAGCGCGGTCAGATACGACGCGACCCGCGGCATGACATAGGCGTTCACCGCCGTGGTCGAGGTTCGTTCGTATTCGCCCATGATCGGTACGATGTCGGAAGACACCGATATCCAGTCGCAGATATTTTCTTCGCGCAGCACCGCGGCAACCGCATCCTCATGCGCCGAATTGACGAAACTGTTGATCAGGCAGACGGCGATGGATTCGACGCCTTCATCGGCAAAAATCCTGCACGCCGCGCGCACATCGTCGAGATTGAGCGCCTCGATCTCGTTCCCTTCCGCATCGATACGCCCGCCGACAGGCTGGCGCAGATAGCGCGGCACGAGAACGGGAGGATACGGCGTGCGGTGATCCCACGGATCCTTGCGCAGGCCACGGCGGGCTTCGAGACTGTCGCGGAACCCCCGGGTGGTCAGCAGGCCGACGCGCGCGCCCTTGCCTTCGAGCAGCGTGTTGGTGGCAACCGTGGAGCCATGCAGGAAGAACTGACAATCGCCGAGAAACTTTTCCATCGGCTGGTCGAGCGCGGCGCAGGCGGTATTCAGCGCCGAGATCACGCCTTCGCCGGGATCGGCAGGTACCGAAGGGACCTTGAACACATCGGTCCGCCCCTCACTGTCGGCAATAACCAGATCGGTAAACGTGCCGCCGACATCGACGCCGACGCGCCAGGGTGGTGACTGGATTGTTGTGGTCATTCTGTTTTCCGTCCCGTCCGCGTTTTTTAATTACGTAGTATACTCCCTTTTATTCGGGAGAACGTCAATGCTCTTTGTAGGGCAGCTGAGAGTATAGCCGCTCGCCCGCTGTGCGACACTTCTGTCATCCCGGCCCCGTGCCGGGATCCAGATATTGTTTCCACGGAAAGACTGGACCCCGGCACAAGGCCGAGGTGACAATGAAATTGAATAATTGTCATTCCCGCGATGCCCGTCATTCCCGCGAAAGCGGGAATCACCTATTTCCACGCGCGGTCGCTCAAAGAGCCCTGCTTTCGCGGGGATGACGTCAAAATACCGCCGCCCCTAATCGTCGAACGGCAACCCAACGTAATTTTCCGCGAGCGCCCGCGCGCCGGTCTCGGAACTGGTCACGAAATCGAGCTCGGCAAGCTGGGTGCGGCATTCGAATGGGCTGGCTTCCGGAAAACGGTGCATCAGGGTCGTCCGACACCGGCGGCGTCTCGGCCAGGATGCCCAGCCAGGAGAACGGATAAACACGCTCGAAAAGCTGAATGCGTTCGGACGGGATACTGCGCCGCGACACGCCGTGAAACCCGTCGCAGCCGGCAATAAAATCGCACTGGATTTCATGGGCCTCTCCGTCCTTGCGATACCGGATAAACGGCCGGTCGCTGTCGAATTCGTCGACCGTCACGGCCTCGGCTTCATAGACGATCTGCGCGCCGGCAGCGGCCAGCGCGCTGTTCAAATCCTTTGTCACCTCGGTCTGGCCATAAACCATCACGGTCTTGCCGCCGGTCAGATCGACGAAATCGATCGGATGCCGCTTGCCGTTGAAGCACAGCTCCACGCCGCCATGAACGAGGCCCTCGGCTTGCATTCGCGCGCCGATTTAGGCTTTGTCGAGCAGGTCCATCGTGCCCTGTTCGAGCACGCCGGCGCGAATTCGGCCCTCGACATAGTCCCGGCTCTGCCGCTCGACGACGATCGATTCGATGCCCTGCAAGGCAAGCAGTCGGGACAATAGCAGGCCGGACGGCCCGGCCCCGACGATACCGGTCTGAATTTTGTGGATCATGGAGTTTGTCCCGTACTGATTGTGTGCACAGTGTGAGACGAGTTACCGAAGGGAGCAATCGGACCGGACGAATCTCCCTGTAACGAATTGTCATCCCGGCGAAATCCGGAATGACGCCAGGCAGGTAAAGCCCTACTCAGCCGCCACGCTTTCCGATTTCTGTTCCTCGCCCAAGAGCCGGCGCAGAGTCCGGCGCATGGCGAGCAGGCCTTCATCGGCCGGGATGGTGCCGCGCGGGTTGGCGTCGCGGCTGTCGGAACCGTGATCGAGATCGATCGCGCGCTGCTGCGCCTGATAGATATCGAGGTCTTCTTTCAGAACGCCGTTCATCTGCTCGACGAACAGGCCGCGCATGTGTTCGGGCACCATGCCCTTGTGACCGGCGACCGTCCAGAACTGGTGGGTGGTCGTTTCGGTCTCCGGTGTCATGGCGTGATAGACCACGAAACCCCATTTTCCCTGATCGTTGTTGCGGGTCTCGGTATCGGCGCCGGCGCCGCCATCGACCGCACCGTTATTGATATTGATATAGGCGGGCGGGATGAACTGGCTCATCTGCCAACGGTCGATATTCGTCTCAAACCCGCCATATTCGCGGAACGCCAGTGCCGGTTCGACATCTTCCATCCAGCGGGTGACGCGAACTGTATCGCCTTCGATATCGGTCGCCAGATTGGCAGCCTCGGCGACCGCACGATTGCCGGTGGTCGAGCCATGGACATAAGTTAGATGAGACAGATCGAGAAGATTGTCGAGCACCAGCCGATAGCCTGCTTTGACGTAGGTCTGGCCCTGCGCGCGCACCCAGTTGTCATCCATGTTGTGTTTCGGATAGCCGGGCAGCAGCGCCTCATCGGCGAGCGCGGGGTCGCCCGGCCAGTAAAACATCCAGCCATGCTGCTCGGCGACCGGATAGCGCCGCACCACCGCCCAGTCGGGCTGCTCGTCGGAACCGGGTACGTGAGTGCATTTGCCGTCGCAGTTGAAAACCAGCCCGTGATAGCCGCATTCGATCTCGTCGCCGACCAGACGTCCTTCGGACAGCGGCAGGTTGCGGTGCGGGCAGCGGTTTTCAAGCGCCACCGGCGTGCCGTCCTCCTTGCGGTACAGAACCACGTACTCGTTCAACAGGATGCGGCCGAGAAGTTCGCGCCCGACATCCTTGGACCAGGCAGCAACGTACCAGGCATTCTTTACGAACATTGGATTTCTCCCGCTTGGATCAATTTAATCAGTATACCCCGTTATTCTGGTATGACAACCTCCGTGGCGATTGGCAGTGTACCCCGCACCGCCCTGCCGATAAGGTCCGGACATGAGCAACACCATCCAAACTGGCGAAAATCAAGCCGGCTCGCTGACCAGCCTGTGGGAACGCCCGGGCTATCTGGTTCGACGGCTTCACCAGATCCACGTTGCGATGTTTCTCGACGAATGCGCCGCGTTCAAGATAACGCCGGTGCAATATGCGGTGATGACGGCGCTGCTGAACCATCCGGGCGCCGACCAGGTGACCATCGCCCGCGATGCCGGGATTGACCGGACCAATGTCGCCGACGTGCTGGCGCGGCTCGAACAGCGCGGCCTTGTCCGGCGGGAAGCCAGCCAGCAGGACCGGCGCATGCGCATCGCGGTGTTGACCGAGGAAGGCTTGCAGGTCGGCCGCGACATGGAACACGCATCGCTTGCCGCCCAGGCGAAATTTATGGCTCCGCTGCCGACGGAAAAACGAACACAGTTGATGGAGCTGATGACCGAACTGGTCGAGGCCAATAACGAATTCAGCCGCGCGCCTGCGCGGAAGTCCAAAACGTCATAAAAAGAGAGGGGCGGCCGAAGCCACCCCTCACGTCACAGCGTATTGTCGAAAGCGCTTATTTCATCATCTTCATGTTGCGCTTGGCCGAGGCCTTGAGCAAACCGTATATTTTCTGGACGCCTTCATTCTTGTGCTTACCGAGGAACTCGTCGCCAAGCGGACGGACGATATCCATGAAGCTCTTCTGATCGGCAGCCGACAGCCGGATGACTTCAGCCCCGTTATCCTTCCACAGCTTTTCGGCGTTCTTGCCGTATGCCGCCGCGGTTTCGTTGTTCCAGTCGCTCATATCCGCGAGCGTTTTGGTAACGAAGCCGCGCTGTTTGCCTGACAGTTTCTTCAACCAGACGTCGCTCAGCATCACGACGCTTGGGATCATGCCGCTTTCGACAACCGTGATGAACTTCGTAACGGTAAAGAACTTGGAGCCGCCCATAACGATGATCGAACTGCGCACCGCGTCGATGGTGCCGCGCTGAAGCGCGGGCAGCACTTCGGTATAGGGAATCGGGACACCGGCGGCGCCGAATTTGCCAACCAGCGTGCTTTCCATTTTTGTCGCAAGAACCCGAATTTTCCGGCCCTTGAAATCGCCAATCGTGCGAATCGGTTTCTTACTGGCAAACGACGTCGGTCCATAAACGTACATCGACGCCATGTTGATACCGCGCTTCGCCGCGAGCTTCGAATAGGGTCCGAAGAATGCCGGATCGTTGAGCGATTTGTGAGCATGATAGACGTCGGTGAACAGGCCCGGTGCATCCGGCACCTGGAAAGCCGGATTGATGCCGACAAGGAAGCCAGGCGGCGTGATCAGGGCTTCAAGCGTACCGAACTGAATGCCTTCGATCATCCGCGGAATTTTGCCGATTTGGCCGGCGGGGTAAATGCTGACCTTGATCCCCATTTCTTTGTTGCCGCCGATGCGCTTTTGAATTTCCTGTGCGATCGCATGCTGCGGATCGTTGATCGTACCGTACCCGATCTTCATTTCGCCCTGCGCCGTGGCGGCGCCGGCATAGCCCGCGACGGCCAATGCGGCCAGCGCGCCAAGATATCTACGTGAACCCATTTTCTGTCTCCCTTTGGTAATGAAAGTGTCTTATCGAACTCTAACAATCACGGTTCGAAAAACCATTAATGGTTAGCAACCCAAACATCAGTATGCTGATTAATAATTATTCGAGTCAATAGCGCCAAGCCTGTGAGTCGCGTTTAATAGCATCAGAAAAAAAGGGGACCCGCGATGGGCTACATGGGCCAGCCGCTCAAACGGCGTGAAGATATACGCTTTCTGCGCGGCACCGGACGGTATGTCGACGACATCGCTCTGCCGGGAGAGACGTGGTGCGCCTTCGTCCGGTCGCCGCACGCCCATGCCGCCATCAACGGCATCGATACCGGCACGGCGGCGGCGATGCCAGGTGTTCTACGGGTGCTGACCCATGCCGACTGGGCGGCCGCCGGGCTCGGCGAGCTAACCGTCATCCATCCGATGCCGTTCGGCGACGGCCGGCCGATGAACGAGGCACCGCGCCCGGCCTTCGCGTCGGACAAGGTGCGCCACGTCGGTGACGTTGTCGCCGCGGTGGTCGCCGAGACCCGCAACGAGGCGGAAGACGCCGCCGAGGCAATCGTGATCGACTATACAATCCTGCCCGCCGTCACCGATATTGCGCGGGCGTTGGACGCCGACGCGCCGGTGATCCACAACCGGTTCAACAGCAACATCGTTTTTGAAATCGAGAAAGGCGACCGCGAAGCGACCGAGGCGGCGCTTGCAGCTGCATCTCATGTGGTTGAAATGACGCTGCCGTCCAACCGGGTGGCCGGCAGTCCGATGGAGCCGCGCTCCTATCTGTGCGATTTCGACCGGCACACCGGCCAGTACACTTTCTACGCCACCACCCAGACGCCGCATTATCTGAAACGCTGGCTCGCCGTATACACATTGTTCGTGCCGGAACACAAAATCCGCGTGATCTCGCCGGATGTCGGCGGCGGGTTCGGCCTCAAGGTGCATTTCGCGGTCGAGGTATCGACAATCGCCTGGGCGGCGGGTCTTCTCGGCCGGCCGGTCAAATGGACGGCGACACGCTCCGAATGCCTGATGTCGGACACCCAGGCTCGCGATCACCATACCGTCGCCCGGATGGGATTTTCGAAAGACGGTGACATTCTGGCACTGCAGGTCGATACCATTGCAGCGCTCGGCGGATATCTGTCGAACTTCGCGCCGAGCATTCCCGGCAACTCCTATCCGCAGACCTTGACCGGGCTGTACCGGACGCCGATTGCCCATCTGCGGGTGCGGGGCGCCTACACCAACACGCTGCCGGTCGACGCCTATCGCGGATCGGGCCGCCCCGAAGCAACCTGGGTCAACGAGCGGCTCACCGAACAAGGCGCGCGGGAACTCGGGATAGACGTGACCGATATTCGGCGCCGCAACCTGATCCGCGCCGACGAGTTTCCGTATCCGGCGCCGAGCGGACGGACATACGATTCGGGCGACCCCCCGGCCCTGTTCGACAAACTGATCGCACTTGCGGATTACGACAGGCTCCGCGCCGAGCAGGCGAAGCTTCGCAAAAAAGGCATCCTGATGGGGATCGGCCTGTCGTGTTTTCTCGACAAATCGGGCACCGGCAACAGCGCGAATCTCGCCTCTCGTGGCGGCATGCACGGGGGCTATGAGAGCGCCATCGTCCGTATCCATTCAGACGGCAAGGTAACCCTGTTTTCCGGCAGCCACAGCCACGGCCAGGGACATGACATCACCTATTCCCAAATCGCCGCGGATCGGCTCGGCATCGATATCGACGACATCACGCTGATCGAGGGCGATACCGACATGGTGCCGTTCGGCAACGGCACATGGGGTTCGCGGTCGCTGACAGTCGGTGGCTCGGCGATGATGATCGCCGCCGACAAGGTGGCGGCCCGCGCCCGCCAGATCGCCGCCCACATGCTCGAATGCGCGGAGGAGGATATCGACTACGCCGACGCCGTCTATCGCGTGCGCGGCACCGACCGCCAGCTGACGTTCCGCGACGTCGCAAACAACGCTTATCACGGGGCGATGTTGCCGCCGGAGATAGACGGAACCGTCACGCCGGGACTGGAAGAAACCGTGTTCTGGGAACCGCAGGACAGCAACGATCCGCAAGCGATGCATCTCGTGGTCCTGCTTGTCGACGCGGAAACGGGCACGGTGACGCTGCGCGATTATTTCACGGCCGACGATTGCGGCGTGGTGATCAACCCGATGATCGTCGAAGGCCAGATTCATGGCGGGCTCGCCCAGGGCATCGGTCAGGCGCTGATGGAACATGTCGTCTACGACCATGATAATGGCGGCCAGCTCGTGTCCGGCACCTTCGTCGATTACTGCATGCCACGGGCGGACGATCTGCCGCCCTTCATGTTGACTTTTCAGGAAACGCCGGCGCCGTCGAACCCGCTCGGGGTCAAGGGCGGCAGCGAAAGCGGCGTAATCGGCGCACCCGCCGCGATCGGAAACGCGGTGGTCGATGCGCTGTGGCATCTCGGCGTCAGGCATGTCCCGCTCCCGATCACATCCCAGGCGGTCTGGCAGGCCCTGCAGACATCACACAACGAAAGGAAGTCATCATGAGCAACAAATCGGTAGGCGCAAACCCGGCATCGGTCGCCCCGCCCATGAAACCGCATTATTCCAACAGCGTCCGCACCGAAAGCGGCCCGCTGCTGTTCATCGCCGGCCAGGTGGCGCTGGATGCCGACGGCAATCTGGTGGGTGAGGGCGACATCCGCGCCCAGGCGACCCAGGTGATCGAAAATATCAAGGCGATCGTCGAAGCGAATGGCGGCGCCTTGGCCGATATCGCGCAGGTCACGGTCTATGTACGCGATATAGAGGCGTTCAATTCGATTTCGGATATCCGCGCACGATATTTCCCGGCGGACGGCCCGGCATCGGCCATCGTAGAGGTATCGGCGCTTGCGTGGCCGGAATTCCTGCTGGAAATCGCGGCGGTCGCGGCTCTTCCGTCATAGCGGGTCGCTGACCACCGCAGCGTCGCAGGGAACGCCGTCCGCGCCGATCAGGCCACGCGCACCCAGTTCGTCGATGGTGCGGCGAAACTGATCCCCGGCGGCCGGCCGTTCCCACGCCTCCAGCCAGTTCTGTTCTATAAAAGCATGGATTGCGGGCTGACCGAGCGCCGCCTCCCACAGAATGCCGAGAAGCGACGCCAGCAGCTCTTCCCGCTCCTTCACTGAATCTGTCACGCGGCGCGCCGCATCCGCCTCCGTCACGCGTCCCGTTTCCGGTCCCGCGCCGAGACCGAAATCGGGCAGCAGCCGCCGGTCTGCCGGTGCGAGCTGCCAATGAGCGATCTCATGAACCAGCACGCTTGCCTCGCTCCGCGTTCGGAGGAATTTTCCGTCCCAGCTGAACGCAGCCGCCGGCGCCTGGTCTATTGTCGGAATGCCGAACCGTTCCGCCAGGGTGCAGGCAGCTTCCCGGTGGGCTGACGTGTCAAACGGCGCACCGAACGCCGCCGCAGTCCGGGCAATATGCCCGAACGCGTTTGCCGCGGTCGTGGTTGATTGCGGGCCCGGTTGCAGATGAGACGCGAACCGGGCAAGCGCATTTGGGAGTGTCGATTTGTCGATTTGGGTCAGCCTCATCCCTGCAATATAAGCCCGGTGTGCGCGAATTGCTTGCATTCGGAGCGGCACCCGGCGATGTTCCCGCGGAGCGGCGGTAGATAGATGGATATGGTGTACGGCTGGTTCGAAGATATGGCCGCAGGCGATACGGAAACCATCGGCGAGTATCTCGTCGAAGAGGACGAAATGGTCGCCTTTGCTGAAAAATGGGACCCGTTCCCCTTCCACGTCGACCGGGAACTGGCGGAAAAATCCATCCATGGCGGGCTCATCGCCTCGGGCGAGTACACCATGTCGGTCAAACAGATACTGCTTCACCGTAATGGTATCCCGGTCGGCGTAATGGCTTCTCTCGGCTATGACGCTTTCCGCTATCTGAAACCGGTCCGACCCGGCCACCGGCTCAGCGTCCGGCTGGAAGTGCTGGAAAAGCGGGAATCGCAATCGAAGCCTGACCGGGGAATCGTTCGCGTGCAAACGACGCTGCTCAATCAGGATAACGACATCCTGCTCGACTATACCGACAACGTGCTTGTTGCGAAAAAGACCGCATGACCCAGTCGCCTGCGACCAATTCAGCGGCGCCCGCGCTCAAAGTTTCCAGCCTCGTCAAGTCCTACCGGCTGGGCGCGGAGCAGATCCCCGTACTTCAGAACCTGTCGCTGCAGGTAAGCACCGGTGAACTGGTGGCGATCATGGGGCCAAGCGGATCGGGTAAGACGACCCTGCTTAATTGTATCGCCGCAATCGACACCCCGGACGGCGGCGAGATCGCGCTGGCCGGCACGCCGGTAAATTTTGGCTTCGAACGCGCGCGCACCCGGTTGCGGCGCAGCGATATCGGCATCGTCTTTCAGTTCTTCAATCTGATTCCGACCCTGACGGTGCGCGAAAACATCGCCTTGCCG
>Ga0209403_10003126_pt1 | contig 19004 bp, 18 predicted proteins | sample ArcticOcean_MG_C_8_FD_187440 | JGI IMG/M metagenome (GOLD analysis project Ga0209403, IMG submission 187440) | Marine microbial communities from western Arctic Ocean - ArcticOcean_MG_CB11_86 (SPAdes) (version 2) | ecosystem: Environmental > Aquatic > Marine > Oceanic | place: Arctic Ocean... | reverse complement strand
GGGCCGCGTATCGTGGCGTTCTTAGCCGGTTGGGAAGATATCGCAATCCCCGGACCTCGTAACGGGTTCTGGATCTACATCATTGGTCCGCTAATCGGCGGTCCCATTGGCGCAGCGATTTACGACTACGTTCTCCGGCCGGCACTGCCGGAGGAGTCCGAATAAGGCCTCTGGGCCCGTCCTCAACTAGCACAAGTCCGCAGCGATCTTCACGCGTCCGTTCACGAACCTGATTCACCGATAGACTGTCGTCGTTACGCCGCGTCCCGGTTATCAAGTTATCGATTGCCTTGATAACCTTGGTAATTCTGGGGTTCCGGCGGAAACAATCCAGTTAATCAAGCATTTTCGGATCCGGAAACACGATTGGAGCTCACCTCTATGGGATCTCGTGGCGGACTGCTCAAGGAAAAACTTAAAGCCGGTGAAACGGTCATCGGTCCCTTCGTCATCGTTCCGTCGATGACCATGATAGACACGCTCGGATACTCGGGGATGGACTTCTGCATCATCGACACCGAACACGGGCCGATCAGCATGGAGACCGCAGCGGACATGGTGATCGCAGCGGACGGCACCGACATAGCGCCGATCATCCGTGTGGGCGATAACGACGAACGACTGATTCTGCGATCGCTGGACATCGGTTCGGCGGGCGTCCAGGTGCCTCAGATCAACGACCCGGACGACGCCCGGAAGTTGGTCAACTCCGCCAAGTACTCGCCGATCGGCGAGCGGGGTCTATCGATCTTCACCCGCGCCGGGGACTACTTCAAAGACGGTGCCCCCGGACATACTGACCGCCAGAACGATGAGACGGTCGTAATCGGCCACATCGAAGGCAAGCGCGGTCTGGACAACCTGGACGAGATCATGGAAGTGGACGGCATCGACGTCTATTTCCTTGGCCCGTACGACATTTCTCAGTCGCTCGGCATCCCCGGCGATGTCCGAAACCCGATCGTAGAAGAGGCGCTGGTCGAGGCTTGCGGCAAGGCTAAAGCAGCAGGCAAGTCCGTTGGTTCTTACGCCCGCGACATCGACATGGGCCGCTGGCTGCTCAGCAACGGCGTGCAGTACCTGGCGTACAACGTGGACGCGACGGTCTACATGGAAGCCTGCGAGCGCATCATGGGCGAGCTTCGGGCCTAGATAGAACGTGAATGTGGGCGGGCTGGTGCGGTAATCGCTCCACGCCCGCCCGGACTATCTAAAGCAACTCTTCGTTCAGAGTGACACCGAATCCCGGTGCGTCGGACGGCTTGATGTAGCCGTTTACGGCCATCGGTTCGTCGATCCACACGTCGTCGCGGTCGGCGTCACGCATCCCCGGCAGACATTCCGCCAGATCCATACAGTCTGAAGCTGCGATCAGGTGAAGTCCCCACACCTCACCGCCACGATGTGGCGCTACCGGTATTCCCGCGTCCCGCGCCACGTCAAGAATTCGCAGGCCCGCCGTGATCCCGCCGCACCACGTGATGTCCGGCTGCCACAGGTCCAGTGCGCCGGCCCTTGCGATCTCAGCGAATCCGTAGTGAGTGAACTCGTGTTCCCCGCCCGCTATTAAGACCGGTGCGGCGACCGGGCGTAACTTCGCCTGCGCATCAAGTTCGTCAGGCGTACACACATCCTCAAACCAGTAGATGTCGAACGACTTCAGCAATTCCGTCATGCGAGTCGTGACGGTCGGGTCCCACGACATGTAGGCGTCGATCATCACCAGACCGTCTTCGCCCACCGCCTCACGAGCGACGGTCGCGCGTTGGGTAGCCGTGTCGTAGTCGGCGTCCTCGGTCCAACGATGTGGGAACTTCGTAGCCGTGTATCCGAGTTCGCCGTACCAGGGCTGGTCGGCTCCGGTTGCGTAGGAGCGAATCTGGCCTTTTCTTGCGCCGCCCAGAAGATCGTAGACCGGCTTGCCTTCGGCCTTTCCAAGCGCGTCAAACAGCGCCAGGTCCAGTCCCGATAGCGCCATAACGGCGACGCCCTTGCGGCCGTACGGGAGCGATTCAAAATAAACGTGATCCCAGATAGCGGCGATGTCATCTACCGAGTCCAGATCACGCCCGACCACGAGCTCCGAGAAGTGACGGTTGACCACCTCAACCGCCGCTCTGCCGCCGCCACCGTAGCCGTAGCCAATCACTCCGGCATCGGTCTCAACCCTGACTACGATCTGCCAGAAGTGGGTGCGCCATGACGGCGGCACATTGCGATAGTTCGGGTAGACCGCAGAGACGGCGGTGATCTTCAAGTGGCGTTCCTTTTGGGGTGCTGGGAGTGACGGTGTTCGCACTGGCTCCCGGGGAGTTTGCACCAGTCTGGCCCCGTGTGCGGTCTATTACTGGGTCACGCTCGCAAACTTAAAGAGTTATCGGCGGCGTGAGGCCTATCGGCAGAACCACCACCCGAAGCCCGGCACAGTGAACAGTCCGAAAACGAAAATGTCGGACATCGTGCAAACAAATAAAAAGGGGCCCGCACGTGGCGGGCCCCATGAATATGCCTGGGCGCTTATGGCATAGAGGCGACTATGGCACACGTCCGCCGCACGCCGTCCGAACTACAAGTCCGGAGCGCCCGAATCAGCCGGCAGGAGGACAGGCCCAATTAAAAGCGTTTTTAAGCGGCCTCCTGAACGCCGTCGGCCGCCTGGGCGTCCGCTACCTTCCCTTCCGCCAGATCCCGCATGTCGTCGTGCGAGAAGAATCGTCGTGATCCGCGCTGCAGGCAGTAAACATCTACACCGCGTCGGTCGGCGTTGAAGTAGGCATCGCCCTCCCAGCGTCCGCAGGCCTTGATCATCTTGGTCCCCCATGTGAACAGGGGTCCGGAGTCGCCAGGCGCCAATCACCTCTTTTTTCTGGATTGTCGACTTCGGGTCGAACCCAGATTGGTTCTATGACGGTGGCCGACACTATGAGGGGAACGCAGGTGTGCGTGGGTTGTGCGGTTGTGCCGAATCAGTGGCTGGTTACTATCAGTCCCCTCCCGTAGGTAGCGCGGAGGTGTCGGAGACCCGACCGGGTTACCAGAAACCACCCGCTCCCTACATGGTCCGACCGGACGCGGGCGCCACGGCGTTCCCTAACGCCAGTGAAGGGAAGGAGGTACGACGTAACCTGTGAGCTCGACAAAACCTTCACCTGTTACCGGATTACCGTCTCGCGTGCCATTGACGGCGACTTTACCCTCCCAGTAAATCGCCGATTCCGGTCTTGTGGAGGTAATTTCCTGATCCGCGACAACCGGTTCTATACGAATTTCTAGCTTTGACGCGGGCAATCTCACAATCCACACATCCGGGTACCTCGCCCCGGTATGAGGGCTGATCCAGGATCCCTCTGTCGCAAGATCGAGTTCACCCGATCCTGGCTGAATCGAAGTCAATGTACCGTCGGGAGCGATCAGCGAGCCGTACAGAGCGTCGATATTGCCATAGACATCTCTAGTCTCGGTAATCATCAGTTCCGACCCGTCATCGAGCTGAATGCCGAACCACTGCCAGCCCGCCGGGTTACCAAGAACGAAGAATTCTCCCCATTGGTGATCCATCCACACGTCGCCGCTGACGCTGAGTTGGCGACCTCCCAACTCTAACGTCCCCTCGGCGGCCATACGCGGGCGCGAATAGTAGTAAGTCCACCCAGTGGTCGGTCCGGCGAGCCAACCGATGTCGTTGTGCAGGGCGGGTGGCTTTGTGGGCGTCATCGAGATCGTCAAACGAACGTCATCGGTACCGGCGTCGAAGCTGTGTAGGCCGGAATTGGCGCTCAGCGTCCAGTCGGCGACACGCAGCCCGTTCAGTCCGAGACCTGTCTGGGGCTGAGCGCCGGAGGAAAAACGGGCGTCCTCTATATGTTCGTTGGCTCCCACATCGGTCAACCCGAACTGGGCCGCGTATCCGGGCGACTGTCCGTTCTCTAAACCTGAGGAGTCAAGTGACTGGAAGACCACAAAGTGGAAGCCGTACTCACCGCCAGTCTCATCCTGCAGGTGGCCGTTGTAGTACCACCACTCCAGACGGTTGCCGTGCGGGCCCTCGTCCTGCGGGAAGGAAAGAGCGATTGGCGCGGGAGTTGGTGCAAGTGCCACGGGAACAGGCACCGGCACTGAGCGATCTGTATCTGCACATGCCAGTATGAGAAGGGTTATCGCACTAAGAGCGATCAACGATAGACGTGTTCTCATGGCGTTATATCGATGCGAGGCAGGATTCTGTCGAGCCAGCGCGGTATCCACCAGTTGAGAGGTCCGAGTAGACGCATGATCGACGGAGCCAGGAGGGCGCGAACGATCGTCACGTCAACGAATATGGCTATCGCCAGTCCCAGACCTATTGCCTTTACAAGCACCACGTCTGCTACAAGGAAACTGAGCGCCACTACGATCAGGATGGACGCCGCACCGGTAATGATCCGACCGCTTTTCCTCAATCCTTCGGCGACGGCTGCGGTGTTGTCCCCGGTTCGCTTGTACGCCTCAGAGACCCGTGAGAGCAGGAATATTTCGTAGTCCATCGACAGCCCGAAGATGATGCTGAACAAAAGAATCGGCGTGGTGGCCTCGATCACTCCCATCGGTTCGAAGCCCAGAAGACCGCTGAAGTGACCTTGCTGGAACACGAATACGAGAGCTCCGTAGCTTGCGAGGATGCTCATTATGTTAAGCAGGATGGCCTTGATTGGAAGTATCACTGATCTGAACAGGATCAGGAGCGAGAGGTATGTGGCAAGAATCACGATGCCGGCAACTATCGGGAATCGACCGTAGAGGCTGTCCACAACGTCTTTGATCTCTGCCGAACCGCCGTCCACAAACAAGGCCGCATCCGGGCCCGGATTGAACGCACGTATATCGGAAACAAGACTTGAGGATTCGGGGCCAAAAGGCTCGACGTCTGATTCGACCAGGAACAGCACCGCTCCATCCCTGATGCTGTCCCGTAACAGCGCCTGCACGGCTATATCAGTTACGGCCTCCGGGACCCTGTACAGGGTCGAATATCCGTCCGCGTCCAGATCCGGCGAGACGTTGACGATGCTGTACACCCGTGTCACATCGTCCAGTCCCTCCAGGGCACGCCCAAACGCGTACAGTCGTTCAAGGTTGCCGGGTGACAACGGATCGGTGTCCTCCGCCTCGCTAAACACGTACGCAATCGGGACCTGAGTCTGATTCAGAAGACCGAACTCGCCCCTGAGGATGTCATATCCACGTCTTGACTCAAGCTCAGGCGGGAGAATAGTGGCGTCAACGGTGCCAAGCCGGATGTCTCGTATAGGGGTTGCCAGAAGAAGCAGAAACAGGATCGTCGGCACTGCGACCTGTAACGGGCGGGCCATCACCCAGCGGGACAGTCCGCCCCACATGTCACGATCTTTCGTGTCCAGAAATGACGGCATTACCCGGAGCGCATTGACCTTTGGCCCAAGAACTCCCAGTACGGCGGGCATGAGCGTAAGGGCGGCCAGAATTGCCGCAGTGATGACTATCACCGCGCCTATCCCCACCGAGCGCAGCATCATGAACTCGAACGCCATCAGGCTGGCTAGCCCGATCAGGCTTGTCACGCCTGAGAAGAGGATCGCCGCCCCCGCAGTTGCCTGAGCCGTCGCCACGGCCTCTTCAACGGTGTCACCGGCCGCTATCTGCTCTCTGAATCGACTCGTGAAGAAGAGCGAGTAGTCGATCCCAAGCCCGATCCCAAGCAGCGTGACAATGTTGAGTACAAAGACGGACATGTCCACGCCGCGTGAGATGAGGGCCACCACGGCAAGCGCCAGAACCACACCAACCCCGCCGACGGTCGCAGGCAAGAACGCGGCAACGATGGTGCCGAAAACGAGTAGGAGTGCGACCGTAGAAAGAGGAAACGCAAGGACCTCAGCCTTGCGTACGTCTCGCTCACTGCTAAGGCTGATGTCGGCGTAGAGCGCAGGGCCGCCGGTAAAGATCAGGCCAAGATCACCGGGTTCGATCAAGGAGCGCGCCGTCTCCAGGAAATCCCGGGCATCCTCAAGATCTAGCGTCAGGCCGATGGTCACGTGGACAGACAACCCGTCCGGTGACACCCGGGTCGGATCATCCAGATGCGTGATGATCCTGATGACTTCCGGGCGCTCACCTATCCGCGTAAGGGCGATCTGTAGGTCGCTCGTGAACTCGTCTTCGTAAGCGCCATAGGAATCGCTTCGGAATATCAGTTCGAACGAGATCGGGGTCAGGTCAAGTTGATCTCGGAAGACGGCGCGTGCCTGCGCCGACGGTAGTTTGTCGTTTGAGAACCCGCCCGGCTTGAGCGCATCGGTGGCGCGCGGCGCAAGGGGGAGCGCTATGACAAGTAGCACCGCCCAGACCGCGAGGACTATCCAGCGCTTCCGGTAGATTTTGAGGCCGAATGAATACAGCAATGTCGCGTACCAATGTACGAGAACCCCGGCGGTATGGGTTGCCGCTATGGGCCAATTCCGTGGACCAGATCGGACGTGTTTGGGTCAAGAAGCGAGCGGACCGGTCGTCACAGGTATAATTCGTTCCTTCAACGCTGATTGTTCGGTACATCCGAATAATTCGGCATCATTTTCAGCTCTTTTCGAGGCTCAACGTGGCACTTCTGCTATCGCGCTCCGACGTCCAACAGCTACTCCCTATGTCGAAAGCCATCGACGTTGTTGAAGGCGCATTCGCAGAACTGGCAAACGGCACGGCAGAGATGCCGGACCGGACGGTCATCACCGACGCCGAGGTCGGAGGGTGGATCGCCTACATGCCGGCGTACCTTGGTTCGTCCGGCGCTCTTGGTGTGAAGGCCGTCACGGTCTACAAAGGCAACCCGGAGAAGTTTGACCTGCCGACAACGCTCGCTACGATCATCGTCCAGGACAACCAGACCGGTAAGACCCTTGCGGTCATGGACGGCGGTTTCCTGACAGCGGTACGAACGGGAGCGGTTTCCGGTGTGGCAACGAAGCACCTGGCGCGAGCGAATGCCAGTGTGGCCGGAATCCTAGGCACCGGCGTTCAGGCATACACGCAGGTCACCGGTATGGCGGCGGCGCGTGATCTGAAAACGATCCTGGCGTTCTCGCTGGACCCGGACGACAAGCGCAAGGCGTTTGCCGACTCGCTGACAGAAGAAACCGGCGTAGAGGTTCGGCTTGCAGGTAGCACGGCAGAGTTGCTTGGCGATTCCGACATCGTTGCCCTTGCGACCACAGCGCCGAATCCGATCGTCGAGGCCGGGTGGTGGAAATCCGGCGCACACATCAACTCGGTAGGTTCACACGCGCCTGCACTTCGAGAGTTGGACACCGCTTCGATCCAGAAGGCCAAGGTCATCACTGACCAGACTCAGGCCTGCCTGCTGGAGGCCGGGGACATCATGATCCCGATCCAGGAAGGCAACTACTCCGCCGACAAGATTCACGGCGAGCTGGGTGCGGTCATCACCGGCACCACGACCGGTCGAGAGAACGATGACGAGCTGACCCTGTTCAAGAGCGTCGGACTCGCCATTCAGGACCTGTCCTGCGCACGACTCGTGTACGACCTGGCGGTAGAGAACGGCGTGGGGACCGAGTTCGACTTCTAGGGCGTCTTGAACGATGCTCAGATCTAGATTGAAGATAGCGGCGGCCTTTGGGCTGGCACTATCTTTGTTTACTGGCCTCCTAAACTCGACATAGGGGCGTATGGCAATACGCCCGCTCGCAGACCGGCGCACTCTCCACCCACTGTCATCCTGAGCTCGATTCAGGATGACAGTGGGTGGAGAGGACACGGGCGTGGTCGCTGGTACCGGTCCTTCGAGAGCCTCAGGGCACGGCGAAACCAGTCTCAGGGCGGCGGCGAAGTCCAGCCCACGGACTTACGCGTCTACAGATCTACTGGGATGCGCTGGCCGTCGTAGGCGAGTTGGACATCGAGGCCTTCTAACTCTTTGAGTTTCGCTAACTCCGCGTTAGTCGACTCGTGGTCGAAGTCATGAGTCATATCCACAAGCAGAGCCTGTCTGGGTTTGAAGCGGCGCAGTTGTTCCAACGCCTCATCCAGGATGAAGTGGGAGCCGTGCGGGTGTCCCGGCCTGAGGGCGTCCATCACCATAATTTCAGCATCGTACATCAGGGCAGCGGTGGAATCTGGAATTCCTGATGCGTCCGAGACGTACACAACGTCGCCAAAACGGTAACCAAACGCGTCAGTACGAGGCCCGTGCTCCACGCGTAGAGGCGTAATAGTCAGACCGAACACCTCGAACGGCTGCTCATCTATGATCTTGAAATCTAGCTTTGAGACGCCACCGGGCGATGCGAGGCTTGTATCTACCAACCAGTAGAACGCCTTTGAGACGTGGTCCATATCGGCCTGTCGGAGGTAGAGCGGAATCGCCCGCTGGACGTTATTAGTCCAGTCCCGCAGGTCATCCAGACCCCCAACAGCGTCTGCGTGCTGGTGCGTGAGGATCACAGCATCCAGCGTGGTAGCTCCGACCTTCGGAAACCACTCGATCGCCGAGTGATAGAAGAACTTGCCGACATCAATAACGACGTTCTTCTGCTCTCCTTCCGGCGATTGGTATCGAATCATCAGAGAGGTATTTCGACGTCGATTGTGCGAGCCCGGCAGGATCGCGTCCGGGCACACCTTGCAGGTCTGTGGCTCGCGCGCCAGACAGCTGACGCGCGGCACGCCTTCCGACGTGCCGGTACCCAGGAATACGATCTCGCTGTCTGACGACAAGATGTTTGGTGCGATCAGTCTTTGGACTGGAGAACTTCACCAGCCATCGTCTCGACTTTTTCGAGTTCTACGACCACCGCAAAGCCGTTTCCGTCCTGATCACGATCGATCTCGGCCTGCACCGTCCGCGCTTTCACGGCTTCACGTATCTCGCCGGTCTCGTGAAGGGTGGCCTTCCCAAAGAACTTCCACGCCTGTCGTGTCTCCGGGTTTCGGTACATCACGATCACGTAGGGGCTGGACTGGATATTGCTGAGGCCGCCCCGCTTGGCGCGCTCCCAGTAGGCCAGCGTCTGGCCGTCGTACGCCATCACGCTGCCTCGGTAGCCAATACCCGGCATGCCGTCGGCGGAAGCGGTGGCGAGGATGCACGGCACTTTATCTGCGAGTGCGTTGTCCAGTGCGGTCTTCATATCGTCGGTTAGTTCGATCAATGACTTGCCTCCTCAAGGACGAACTCCCATCGGGTTGAGAAGGATGGGGGTTCCGATCATGTCGTCGGTAATCCTACATCGGTGCGGGCAATTCGCGGAGTAGCGAATCCGTATACAGGTGCAGTTGTATCAGCCAGCTGCTCTAACAATTTCCGGAGCTACGACCCCGTATACACCGTCGTAGCCGGGCTCGATCTCTAGCTTGCCGTTGCGCACGGCCACTATCGCAGCCGCTAAATTGTGCGTTGTTGCGTCCTCAAGTTCAGGTTGACCTGCATTCACTAGGACGTTTAGCTCGGAACCGAAGTGGTCGATCAGCCTGTCGACCGCCCGTGCCACCGTCTTTGTGTTCTTGCCGATACCCAGCGTCTCAGCTGCAAGATCTCGAAGTAGAACAAGTCGTCGAAACGGGGGTCGATTTATCGGCCCGGCAACGAGGCCGTCGTGACTCGTCTCGATATCCGACTTTGACTCTGAAAGCGACTCGATCCTGTTGAGCACGCCTAGGGTCAGCTTTTTGCCGCATACCGGGCATACATCGCCCAGAGACGCGCTCTCGTCCGGCGTGAGTCGAATCCCGCAGGCTCTATGCCCGTCCATGTGGTACTCGCCGCTCTCCGGGGAAAACTCGATCGTTTCGGCGATGGATTGAGTAGCGATTGCTTCCCGTAGTCCGTCGTAGGTCGGCTCCATGTCGAACACCGTGACCTCACGAGCCACGTTCGCCACCGAATGGGCGTCCGAAAACGACACGAGCGCCCGCCTGTCCAGCTCCGGCACAGCCCAGTTCAACTCCGGATCGCTGGACAGTCCCGTTTCTATGGCACGGATGTTGTTTGCGTACTCGCCAAATGCCTCCTCAAGTGAGTCGAACCCGGATTTGGAGCCATAAACGCCGTACCAGGGCGTCCATACGTGCGCTGGAATGATCTCGCAACGTGGATCGGCGTCCAGTACGAAACCAGCGACGTCGTGCGCCGATAGCTTCAGCAATGGGCGACCATCGCAAGCAAGCGCACCATGCGGCGCAAATCGTTCGATCAGGGCGTCAACCGCTGCGAAATCGGGAGCGAACAGCAGCAGGTGGACCCGTGGACCTCGACCGGTAATGGGCGGATCCCTCCAGACGCAGCTGATCTCCGTCCCGAAGACGAATCTCGGATTTGAATTGGGCGCGCCTTTGAGTTGGAGCAGTCCCGAGCCATCATCGACCAGATTCTCTTCTAGCTCGCGTCGCCACTCGGGATGTGTGAAATCGGCCGCCGATAGGAGCTGAACGCCTTTGCGCTTCGCTGCGTCTGATAGCGATGTCAGGTCAGGGCGCGGCTGGTCGCCATTGAGAATCGAGAGTGAAGATGGAGGTCGGCGACGATTCGTTTCAGGGTCACGGAACGAGTGTATCGGTGAGGTTGTGACTGCGACAGGATGAGAGAGTCGTGACGATTCGTTCGTGACACCCGGTATACCGGTTGACGATATGCCTGATGCTGCTAGCCTCAGAATTAAGAACACACATGCACACGTGAAACGCTGCCGCATACCCACGCTTGGAGGCCCACATTGACCGACTTAGCAACAGGGAAGATCGTCGATATCCGATTGAATGTCGCACGACGACAACCGATGAGCGTCGTCGACAGCGCAGAAGTGAAGGCCGGCGAGGGTCTTGTTGGAGACCGACATGCTGAAGTGGGAAGCACCCGGCAGATCCTGATGATGGATCGGGCTGTAATGGAGGTGCTTGAGGTCGATCCCGGCCAACTTCGGGAGAACATCACCGTCCAGGGCGTTTCACTCTTCGGTCTCAAAGAAGGTCAGACTTTAAAGGTCGGCAACGGCCTTGAGTTCAAGATCGGCGAGCTTTGTGACCCGTGCGACAACATGGACCACATCCGCCCCGGACTTCGGGAGAAGATCGAGGGCCAGCGCGGACTGTTTGTCACACCGCTGTTCAGCGGTACGGTTAACGTCGGAGACGACGTAACCATCGGCTAGCGCCGAATCCAGCGATGGGTCCGGGTTGCGATAAATTGCATCTCAAAGCTCGGATATCGTCCTGACACGCCAGATATTTGCACGAGTTGCGTGGGTTGCAGCGTCGAATTGCGCGATATCCCGTGGAACACAGGACCCAAGTTCAAATAGACTTGATGTAATCGCGCCGGTCAAACTATGTTCACGGCGTGACATGCACTGATACGGGGAGTGGCGCAGCTTGGTAGCGCGCTTCGTTTGGGACGAAGAGGCCCCGGGTTCGAATCCCGGCTCCCCGACCAGTTGCAAACGCGTGCAATCGATTGTTACGACTGACGCCGTCTTGTTCTGGGACTTGATTCTCGGAGCGCCTCACGGACCCGTTCAAATATGCGCGAACGTCACTATCAAAACGATGAGAAGCATCCTCCGGCCTGCACTTGCTGGTCGTGCGATCTGGCCGCGCAACGAAGGCGTGGGCTTGATCCCGCGCTTCCCGGTGGATCCCAGGTGTCGGATTCGATAATCTACGATGCCCAGTCGATCCTCAATTCGTCCCGCGGCAAGGCTGTTTCCAGAGAGGCCAAGCGAGCGGAATCGAAGCAGGCCCGTGATGCTGCGAAGCGTTCTCGTGGGCAGGGTGGCAAGAAGAAGAAGGGCAAGAAGAAGCGTAAGTAGTGACGGTCTGGGGGATCATTTAAGAGTGTGTTGCACGATAAATCTTCTCCCTCACCCTCTCTTGCTGGGAGAGGGTGAGGGAGAAGATTTATCCGACCAAGGGTCCCATCACTTTGAAAAGACAATTCTCCAAAGATGAACAATCCGTAGGCATCAGCATCGCTGTGGGTATCGTGATCGGAGCTGTAATTGGGGTGCTCACCGACAATCTGGGACTCTGGATTGCGCTGGGTCTAGCGATCGGATCGGGCGTCGGGGCGACTCGGGCAGCTAAGGGTCGGCGTGGTTAGACGGTAGCCTCCCTGAACCGTTCCGAACATCGTTCATTTTTTCATTGACGTTCTGCCTCGTCCTCACGCATATTTCACGTCCTGAGCGCGACATTGCCCTCCAATAGCAACATTGGAGGGCAATCACTTTGGAACACGTACGAAATCGACGCCCCTGGAGCGCTTTTTCCGCCATATTCAGTGTCGGACTGGTCGCCCTGACGCTCAGCGGCGAGATGTCGATGGCCCTGTTACCAGCCTTACTGGTAGCCCTCTGGCTTCCGATCCTGTCTCCACAGAACGTGGAGCCGAGCCAGCGCCGCCGATTGCTCTGGGGCACCGCACTGGGCGGTCTTTTCTTCCTGCTATTGATCGGGCTATTCGTCGCCACCCGATGATCTGAAAGCCGAAAAGCCCAGCTAGAGAGCTGAACTCCTAGCGCAGAGCCTCTCTAAGAGCGCTGCACAGGTTGCCTTTGCGCCCCACCCGGACCTGTTTCATCCCAAGCCAGCGCGCCATTAGCTTCAGCTCGGCCGCGAGTGCAGGTGCGACACGTTCAGGATCTTGTCCGTCCTCAAAAAACGCTCCCCTGACGCGCAGGGTTCCGCTGTCTCTCTCCGCCTTAACGTCCACACGGGCCACCAGATCTTCACCCAGCAAGAACGGCAGCACGTAGTAGCCGTACTGTCGCTTTTTCTCAGGGACGTATATCTCTATCCGGTAAAAGAAATCGAACAGCCGCTCTGTGCGATCCCGCTCCCAGATGAGCGAATCGAATGGACTCAAGATGGCCCGAGCATCCACGGCACCGTTGGTTGAGGCTTCAGGATGGAGATATGCCTTCCGGTCCCAGCCCTCTACTTCAACTTCTCTTAGGTCACCGCACTCCACCAGTTCAGCCAGGCGTGGGCGGGCTTCGGGCATCCGAATCCGATAGTAGTCGGCGAGATCGGATCCGGTGCCGATTCCATGGGCACGGGCGGCTATCCGAAGGAATTCACGGTGCGCCTCTTCCCGGCTGACGGGTTCCGCATCACGATATTCGGACGGGATCGCCCTTTCGGGAAGGTCATACACACGAGAAAAGCCTCGACGCGCGACCGACGTAAGGTCGCCCGTTGCGAAATGATACTCAAGCGCCACTTTGCCGGGTGCCCTGTTCCACCAGCCGGGCGATCGACCGTCGCCGACGCTCCGCTTACCCGGATCTTCCAGTTCCCTAATGGTCAACGGGCCCCGGGTCCGAATTTCCTCAAGGATGAGGTCCAGATACTCGGCATCAGCAGTACAGAGAGTGCGAGACCGACGCTTGATCCCATCATCCATGCGATGCCTGAACAGCGGGTACTGCTCAACAGGAACCAGCGAAGCGACGTGCGCCCAGTACTCAAAGAGATCGAATCGTTCATGTGCGCCATCGTCCAGCAACTCTATCGGGTACGCGCCAAGCCGTGAGAAGAAGGGCATGTAATGTGTGCGCACGGCCACGTTTACCGAGTCGAGCTGGATCAGGCCAAGTCGATTGATGACACCTCGAATATCACCGCGGTCCGCAGTTTCAGGACGCGGCTCGGCGAATCCCTGCGCAGTGAGGGCGATACGGCGTGCTTCGAGTTTCGAAATCGAGTCGGTCATCTAATCTCCGTTTACCGCCGGCATAAATTAAGGGCCAATCGGCATTATGCTGTCGCACGCTCGGATTATCGACTCCGGGTGTCATTACCCGGATCGCCTACTTCAAATTGCCCCACGGGCAAGCCAGTAATCAGGACATCGCATGAGAACGCCCCTCCATCAGTTTTTCCCGCATGAAGAGTTCCAAACTCGCCTGGACGGGGTACGCACCCGCATGGACGAGCGTGGCCTGGACGCGCTGCTGCTCACGACGCCGGAGAACATCTTCTACCTGACCGGTTATCAGACCCCCGGTTACTACTACTTCATCGGGCTGATTGTGCCGCTTAACGGCGAACCGATACTTGTACCGCCGCCGCATGAAGAGTCGCTTGTGGCCTCGTACTCCGTGATCGACGACTATCGACTTTTCGGCGACACGGAGGACCCAATATTTGGAATAGCCGGTCTTCTGGGCGAGCTTGGTCTGGGACATGGCAGCATCGGCGTCGAGTATGACTCGTGGTTCCTCAACATCCGGGACTACATGCGTCTGCGCCTACAACTGCCAGCGGCCACGCTGCACGACGGCTCGGGGCTCGTAGAGAGCGGGCGATTGATCAAGTCAGACGTCGAGATCGGCTATATGCGTGATGCGGCCGATATTGCGGTGGCCGGCGTGAAGGCGGGGATGGACGCCATCGCCGTCGGTACGTCAGAGCGGGACCTGGCGGCTGCGGTTACGAGCGCTCAGATTCAGGCCGGTAGCGAATACAGCGGGCTGCCGCCGTTCATAACGACCGGAGAGCAACACTCGATGCAGGTCCATTCGACGTGGTCGGATCGAGTGATTGAGAACAACGAAGTGGTCTTTTTTGAGGTGCCGGGTGTCGTGAATCGATACCACTCGGCGCTAACCCGCGCTGCATTTGTTGGCGATCCGCCGGACCAGCTCTTGCGTGGCAGCGAGGTAAACCAGGACGCGCTGCGGTTGGCCAAGGAACGCATCAGGCCCGGCGTGACGGCTTCAGAAGCATTTGAAGCAGCCCGGCAGCGGATCGACGACGCCGATGTGCCATATGTGCAGGGCCGTCGGATCGCTTATGGAATTGGAACTGCGTTTCCACCCGGATGGGACGAGGGGAATATATTCAGCATCAACGCCAATGAGCAGCGGGCGTTCCACAGCGGAATGACGTTTCACGTAATTACGACGATGCGGTTGCCGGGAGTAGGGGCGATCGGTTGTAGTGACACGGTGTTGGTGACCGAAGGCGGGTGCGAGACGCTGACGGACGGCGTGTCGAATCAACTGTTCGTGGTTTAGGGGCGGTGTGCGGCAAATTAAGGGGCGCCTGATGAGAAACGAGCCCGGCCTGATGAGCTCTAACCCACCCTGAGGCTCTCGAAGGGTGTGTCCCTTCAGCTACTTCGGTGTTGCAGCGACTCTCGGCCTACGGCCTCGCCCCCTCGCCCCCCTCACCCCAGCCCTCTCTCCCGCGGGGGAGAGGGAGCACTTTGGAAGAATACTCACGGGAAATAGAGGCGTGTTTGGACGTACACCAGTGAGGGTATTCCCGTACGCCACCTACTGATTGGAGGCGCTACCGATTTCTGCACTTGTGCCTTCAACCGTGCCCTCAGGTTCTCGAAGGGCCGGGATTAGCGGTTCCATTCGTATCCGCGGCAGAGGCGGATCCTGAATCGAGTTCAGGATGACAGTCCAAGTGTTTTGGTCGATTCTCGGGGGTGCCGGGGTGAGTCGCGCAGACGTAATGTCTTACGGCCCTACTATTGTTCGAAGGACTAACGTTGATCGAACAACAACCGTAGCCAAATAGTCGACCGGCCGGTCAGTCCGAGGACGGGAGTTTTCGTGCTCCCTGTAGCTCCATTACCGTGCCGTCGCAGGCGAGTTCGCCCTTACCTGCTTTTACACACAGCAGACTCACGCCGCCTTCTGTGCCCTGGTAGCGCTTGCCAAGCTGGATGTCGGGACCATCTGCCTCTGATGGAGACTGGTCTGCCTTTACTTCCAGGGACACCCCGTTACAGGTCAGATCTGCTTCGCCGCCCTTTGTGACGACGAATTCAGCGCCTCCGGATATGGAAATCAGGCGCTGTCCGGTTGAGAGGTTAATCGTCGTTTCTCCCGTTGCACATGGCATTTCAAGTACGGACCGGGCGACACGCGCGCCGCCTTATTTTCAATTTTGATCGCCAGAGTATAGCCAAACATACGGGCTCAGACGCAAGATTAGTGACCAACCAGTTAATTTCACTATTCCCTCCCTGAACTCAACATGGGAACTCTATTCATCATCGGAACCCCAATCGGAAACCTGGGCGATCTTTCGCCACGGGCGGCCGAGTTGTTGCGAACCGTAGATCTAATCGTGGCCGAAGACACACGCGTATCCCGTAAATTGCTGAGCCATCTGGACGCCAGCACGCCCTGCATCAGCTACCACGAGCACTCGAACCCGGCGCAGTTGGAGCGGGTGCTTGTCGCACTTGAGTTGGGAGACGTGGGGCAGATAACTGACGCAGGATCTCCGACGGTTAGCGATCCGGGCGCATCTCTTGTAAAGGCGGCGGTTGCCAGAGGCCACGATGTGGTCGCCGTACCCGGCCCCTCAGCGATCACGACAGCCCTCTCCATATCTGGAATGACCGGTGATCGCTTCCTTTTCCTGGGATTCCTGCCCCGCAAGAGCTCAGAGCGTCGCTCGGTTCTGTCCGGAGCGGCGGATGAAACAGGGACGCTGGTTGCATTTGAGACGCCACAGCGTGTGTTATCCGCGTTTGAGGACATTTCATCGGTCTTCGGCACTCGTCAGATCTCCGTTTGCCGGGAGATGACCAAACTCTACGAAGAGGTGTTCCGTGGAACGGCGGATGAGGCGATAGAGTATTTTTCGACGGGTCGCCCCCGTGGCGAGTTTGTGCTGGTGATTCAAGGCGCCTCTCGCCAGACGACGGAGATACCGGAACAATCGATCATCAAATCAATCCAAAAGTTAGGTAATACGGGGCTTTCGGGACGTTCACTGATCGAGGCGGTTATCGCGGCGACCGGCGCACCACGTCGGCGCGTATATCGTCTTGTGACGGAATCACACGCGAGCAAGGCTGACGACTCTTAAGCGCTGGATATACTTGATGGTCGCCCACACAGTGCTTGTCCCGGAATCAAACCGGCAAATACGTGTCTGGGTGAAATCGAACTTTGAATGGAGCCACTGTGGGCGAACGGATTCTCGTGGCCGTGGCGTGGCCTTACGTCAACGGACTGCCTCATCTTGGACATATCGCCGGTAACGTCCTGCCGGCCGACATCTTTGCGCGCTATCACCGATTAACCGGTAACGACGTTTTGATGGTGTCCGGAAGCGACATGCACGGCACTCCGACGATGCTCGCAGCGCGAAAAGAGGGCGTGTCCCCCCGGGAACTTGCCGAGCGTTATCACGATGTGTTCGCCGAGACGAACAAACGAATGGGCTTCTCGTTCGATCTGTATACGCATACGGACACCGAGAACCACCACGCCGTTTCGCAGGGCGTGTTTACCCGCTTGCTGGAAAACGGGTACCTGGTTGAAGGCGTGCAGAGCATGCCGTTTTGCCTCATCGAGCAGCGATTCCTGTCAGACCGCTTCGTAGAAGGCGTATGCCCGCACTGCTCTTTTGACGGCGCACGTGGTGACCAGTGTGACAACTGCGGAAATACCATCGACCCGGTCGAGCTAACCAACATCCGGTGCAAGGAAGACGGCTCAACCCCGGAGTTCCGGGACACGAAGCATTTCTTCCTTCGATTGAGCGCATTTCAAGACAAGCTCACCGAGTGGGTCTCCGGCCAGGAAGACTGGCGTCCAAATGTCCGCAATTTCAGCATGGGCATCCTCAAAGAGGGCCTGAAAGATCGGGCGATAACGCGCGACATCGATTGGGGCATCAAGATCCCTGTCGATGGGTTCGACGATAAGCGAATCTACGTCTGGTTCGAGGCCGTGATCGGTTACCTGTCAGCCTCTATCGAGTGGGCTAGCAACTCCGGCAATCCGGATGCGTGGAAGGCCTGGTGGGAGGAGGAGAACGCTCGTTCGTTCTACTTCCAGGGCAAGGACAACATCCCGTTCCATACGATTATCTGGCCGGCCATGCTGATGGGCTACGAAGGTCTCAACCTCCCCTACGATGTCCCCGCCAACCAGTACGTCACAATGGCCGGCTCCAAGGCCTCGACCAGCGGCAACTGGGCTGTCTGGATGCCAGACTACCTCGATCGTCACGATCCGGACCCGCTCCGCTACGTGCTCACCGCCCTGATGCCCGAGACTTCCGACACCGACTTTTCCTGGGAGCAGTACGTCCGACGCAACAACGACGAGCTGGTTGCTCGCTGGGGCAACCTCGTCCACCGAGTACTCACGATCACTCGCCGCAATTTCGAGGATCGCGTGCCAAATGCGCCCGAGATCCTGGCCCCAGAGTCGGAGGCGCTGCTTCGCCGTGTCGACGAGGCCTTCGAGGTGGTCGGTGATCAGATCAACGCGGTCAAGCTCCGCCGCGCCCTCGGCAGTGTCATGGAAATCGCGCAGGCCGCGAACCAGTACCTCGATGAACGTGCGCCATGGAAGGCAATCAAGGAAGACCGTGCCCACACGGCGGAAACCCTCCACACCGCACTTAATGTGATCAGCGGTATCGTCAGCCTCTTCCAGCCGTTCCTCCCCTTCACCAGCCCGAAGGCCTGGGTGCTGCTCGGCCACGAAGGAGACGTGCAGGCAGCCGGGTGGCAGCGCACGCCGGTAGTTGCTGGTACGGCGCTCCCTGAGCCCACGCCGCTTTTCGAGAAGTTCGATGACTCACTGATCGAGGAAGAAGAAGCGAGATTGGGCCAATAGGTCGAGTTCGCCGATCCGAGGCCGTCCCATGAACCGCAAGCGTATTACGGGCCCGCCCGACCCTCTGTTTGGCACGATCGATGCCCACGCCCACACGTGGTCCGTCGAGCTGCAAGACGACCACGCCAATGTGATGACCCGCGCCTGGGACGCCGGACTCGCGGCAGTCATCGAGGTTGGAGTCGACGTCGAGACCTCCCGCAGATCGGCCGCTTTCGCCGCCGGTGATCCCCGTGTTCACGCTGTCGTCGGATTGCACCCCCACGAGGCGCAACACCTCGATCGTGAGATGGCGGGCCTCGTGGAGCTCGCCGCCAGCGGTGACTTCGTCGCTATCGGCGAAATTGGCCTCGACTTCTATCACAACATCTCACCGGC
>Ga0209403_10003123_pt1 | contig 19019 bp, 21 predicted proteins | sample ArcticOcean_MG_C_8_FD_187440 | JGI IMG/M metagenome (GOLD analysis project Ga0209403, IMG submission 187440) | Marine microbial communities from western Arctic Ocean - ArcticOcean_MG_CB11_86 (SPAdes) (version 2) | ecosystem: Environmental > Aquatic > Marine > Oceanic | place: Arctic Ocean... | reverse complement strand
TTGTTATACCGATAGTGCCAGATGTGGACTCATCAAAGGTCCAAGTGCCAGTTGTAGTAAATCCACCAGCGGTGATTGTTCCGGTTGTAGTATCGCTTCCGTCATTTCGTAAAAACTTATCTTGAACGGCTGAAGCTGGAAGCGTGCCTGTAACGTCTGCCGCTAAATCTATTGCGTTCCTTGTTATTTCTTGGCCTGATATGGTTATATAGTCAAGAGAGCCAGCTAGGGTTACATCTCCGTTATTATTGCCAGATATGCTTGCGTCAGATAAAGCTGAACTAAGTTGGGCGACAGTAAAAGCTCCTAGAGAGGTAGCGTTTCCTGAAGAGGTTATATGGCCTGTTAAGTTTGCATTGGTTGTTACTGTGTCAGCATTACCTGTTACGTCGCCGGTAACATCCCCTTCTATATTGGCAACCAGAGTAGCTACGGCATAACCTGCTCCTGAAACATTGACGGTCGTTGTTGGTGCAGCTTGCAAATCTTTAAAGAGCTTAAACTTGCCAGAATCGCTAGCGTCTCTAAATAATCCCGCATAAATATCTTGGCTGCCAGAAGTGTCGTAAAGACCGTAAAAACCAATGTCAACACTGTCGGCTGCGTTATTTCCATTGGCTAGTATAATTAATGGGTCTTCAACACTAAGAGTAGCCGTGTTGACTGTGACGGTATCTCCGTTGACGGTCAGGTCTCCCGCAATAGTTACGTCATCTGGCAGGCCGATAGTAACCGTGCCAGACGATTCAGCGACAGTAACTTCGTTAGACGTTCCCGAAAATGTCATTGTGCCGCCGAGAGCCACGGCGGTAGAGCTAGAACCATCGCTAACTGTTATAGATGAGTTGGCCAGCTTTGCATTGGCTATACTTCCTGCAAGCTGCGCGTTTGTAATTGTTCCACTAAGGCTTGAGGTTGGATAGTTTGTAGCGTCAGCAAGGTCAAAAGCTGGAGTAGCGTCAGACGCGCCTAAAGCGACACTAACACCGCCAAAACTAACCGAGCTATTTGCAAGTTTACTATTGGCTATGTTCGATAAGCCTAAAGTTATAGTCCCCGAACTAGTAATGGGAGAGCCGCTATCAACATCAATACCGTCAGTTCCGCTAATAGCCACGCTAGTAACAGTACCCGTCGTGGTGCTATAACTATATGCTTCAATCTTGTCCGCAATAGAGGCAGAGGTCATCAAGCTGGTGTCGTTATCAACAAATGACTCGCCAGAAGTTTGAACGGTGGAAATGCCAACACTGTCTACGGTAAGAGTGCCAGCGGTGGTGAAGCCCCCGGCGGTAATCGTTCCGGTTGTAGTATCACTAGCGTCATTTACTAGAAACGCATCGTCTACGTTGAGGGTGTCGCCACTTATCGTAATATTTGTGCCACCGACCAGATTGGTGTCGCTGCTAATATCAACAGTGTGAGATAAATTGCCGCTAGCATCTAAATGCACAGATTTAGCGGCGGGGTATGTGGCAAATACCGTAGAAGTGCCGCTAAGGGTAATGGAACTGTCTGTAAACGCGGAGCCAATATTTACATCCGTAGTGCTATCGAAGCTGGCTGCTGTAGTGATGGTGGTATTTCCTACAGCCCCGCCTGTAGCCTGTTTGAAGTTAACCACGCCGTCTGAGAAGTCGTATCCGCCTGACGAGTAGCGTACATTGGAACTGTCCATGGCGTAGATAGTTCCATTATGCCCATTAGAACTTTCCACGACTTGTGCAAGATTTGCAGCGGCGACCCCTCGGGAGCTACCTGTATTGAATTCTGTCGCAGCCGACGCGGAGTAATCATTCTTGATTATATAGGTTTTGCTTAGGCCAGCAGTATCTATCAGCGCAAGAGTGCCATTATTGACATCATCGAATTCAGTATCGCCAAATGTTAAAGTGGCGGTTTGAGCACTACTATCTAATATCGTCGTTCTAGAAAGGGTGTCAGGAGAAGCGTCGGTGACCGTACCAAGACCTATTTCCCAGTTGTTCCCGCTGGTTATGGCGTAATAACAGGTATTACCAGTGCCAATGCCAGCAACAAAGGTTTGGAATGCCGCCACAGCACCAGCCAAATTAATTGTGCCGGTGCCGGTTGTAGTGGTAGTCTCCTTAACCCTATCGGCTATAACTAGAGCCATTTCAGCATCCTTTTAGGGTGACAAAGGGTCAATTTCTAATCTAATATACACCATAAAGAAAAAACCGCCCTATGTTAATAGGACGGCTTTTCCTTTAAGGCCAGCTAGTATATAGCTTAGAATGAGCCTAGCAGAACTCGACGGTTATCAAGCACTGCGAAGCCGAGTTCGGCCCACCCATACCAACCAGCGCGCTGGTGACGGTGGAGCGAGTCGTCTTCAAAGACCTGCACTTCTTGCTTCATCGGCATGATGAAACTATCGTTGCTCTGGAGGTCCAGACCAACAATTAGTTCAACATCAGAACCGCCTGCTTCAAGAGCACCGCTTAGCTCGTCGGTAAAGAAGGTCTGGTATTCCTGACCATCACCGAGTTCATCGATGTCGTGAAGATTCACGCCAAAGATTCGAGTAAGGACACCACCACCATCAGCCGCGACATAAATCTCACGACGGGTAACTTCGTCAATCTGGTCAACCTGCCAGTTACGGATATCTTCCAAAGCTTCTGGGCTAAGGAAAATGTCTGACAAACGACCACGGTTGAGTGATGCGGTGTTACCGCCACCGTTACGTCGCATGACGGTCTTCATCAAGCTAACAAGTCGCTTGGTGAACTGACCAGCCGAAGCGTCACTGTCATAAACCAAGATGTTACGGTCAACGCCAGCACTTAGAACAGTGTGCCAACCGTCGTCGTTAATCTTCTTGACGAATGAGGCTTCAAGTACCTGAGCGGCACGACCTACAATATCCCAACGAGCCTCTCGCGCATAGCGAAGGAGGTAATCGATTGAACTGGAAATACTATAAGTGGGGACCATTACGTAGTCGCCCTCAACATGACGCTCGGGAATACGACCATGGCCGGGGTTGGTGTAGGCGACGAATTCGTCTTCTTCACCGGGGGCCAAAAGGTCTAGTGGGAACTCTGAAGTTGTGCCCGGTTCCATCGGAATGGCTTCAAAAATGCCAGTCACAATATCACCGACCAAAACACCCTGACGAAGAGGAAGCTCAAGAGCCTTGGCTAGCTCGCGCTGAGCGGCAAGGGCCTCGTTCTTCTCGGAACTGCCAGAACGCTTGAGCAATTCGATAAACTGCTCGTCTGGTCTTTGCATAAAACTTGCCATTATTTATTCTCCATATTCTATTCTTAATTTTAAGGTAAACAGTCTTATCCGATAATGTCGTCAACAGAAGGAACGTTGGTGTTCGGAAGGTTAATCTCTACCTTCGCATAGCCATCCTCGTCCTTCGTGGACAAGAATCGACCAACAACGCGACCAACGCCCAATACGTCATCGGCGTCTTGGGTCACAGTGCAGTGGTTGCTTGTAGCAATCAATCCACTATGACTCACATAGGCCAAACCTCCAGCGACAGGGGTGTTGGCGGGATAAATCTTATCGGTAACAACCCAACCCTTCCTAAGAAGAGTAACCTTACCGCCCTTTTGGACCTCATCCTTATGCCAGTTAATGTGCTGACGAGTAAGGTCAAGGTTTACCATATCATTAAGCAGCAAGCCAACCGGAACGACACCAGAAATTGCCGTAGAACCCGCCGCGCCCGCAGCCACCGTGACAACTCTTTCGTAGGTTACCAAAGCGTTGCTCTGGTCCATAGCAGCACCTGAACCGGCTGTGGTGCCAGCGATGGTCCCCTTCATAATTGCAATACCGCCACGAGTGGCGACTTCATTCATGAAGAAAGAAATATCAGTTTGAAGTTCGTGTCTATCAGCTTTTAAAGCCATTGTTATATCTCCGTTTTTTTATAAAGTATGTTATGAGACTTAGCCTCGCTCCAGCAGAGGTCTCATTTAGTTCTCGTCATCAGTCAGCGATGCGGTAGTCTTCAAAACGCTATCTCTTAGCCATGCGCTTGCGGCTAGTCTTGCGTCTTGAACAGAATCGGCATCGGTGTCGTCGGCCAAAGCAGCCTCAACGGCTTCTTCAACGTCCTCTAGAACCTCGGCGTCAGCTTCGGCTTCAGCGTCGTCAGTGTCTTCAGTATCTTCGGCTTCTGCGTCTTCTTCGGAATCAAGAGCTTCGGCTTCATCGACCTGAGTCTCTGCCTCGACCTCGACATCCTTGGAAGCGATAAGCTGAACGATTTCTGTAAACATTTCGTCGCTTGCTTCAGCGAACTTTTCTAGAGCAGTGTCAATAGCTTCGCCTTTGAGACCGGCCTGAATCAGAGCGGTCTTACGAGCCATTGTCTTGACTTCAGCCTCGCTGGCTTCAATCTTCTCTAGAGCTTCAGTAAGCTCAGCGTCTTTTGTAGCTAGTTTTTCTTCTAGCGCAGCAATAGTCTTTTGAACAGTCTTTAGCTCATCGGCACTAGCCTTAACAGCTTCTTCCTTTTCAGAAATAGAAGCCTCTAGAGCGTCGACCTGAGTCTTAATTTCTTCGTCCTTCTGACGAGAAATCTCATCCTTGGCAGCCTCTGCCTCTTCACGGGCGTTGGCTAGCTGGGACTTAAGCTCTTCGACTTGCTGTTCTAGCAAATTATCGTTAGCCATGTTATTCTTCTCCCATATACTAGATTTTTGAATTGCGTATGATGCCTTACTTTCAAAAGGATTCACATCATTCTTTAGAATGACGCTAGCGGGGTTTGCTGGCTTACTTACCAATCCCTTACCCGAAAAAGAAACATTCCTTAGTAATCTTCCAAGTTTATAACCTTCGTATTCACCCTCACCGCCATAGCTTCTTAGGTGCTTGGTAAGCCAAGCTGAAGCTTCGTCTCTGGTAATGATGTTGTGGTCACCCTCTGGTGAAACAATGGCGTAATCAAATCCTGCAAACAAACACTCCATTGACACAAACCACTCGCCCTGCTCAATCTCAGAGATAAGCTTGCTAGTACGTTCGGCTCTTTCCTCGTCGGACCAACTCTTGTAAAGAACCGCGCTGGTTATAATGTCAAATTTCTTAGGAGGCTCTTGCAGGTCAGCCGCCATAATTTTGCCGTCGCTTACAACACAGTTGCCAGTGATGTGACCAATAATATCTGCTTCATCGTGCATATAATTAAAGGGTTTGTCCTCTGGAGTATTCCTAGCGGACCATGTTTCTTTATAATCGAATACATCATCGTTTCTATTCCAACCCGTAGAAACTAGTACCGAGTTAAGATAATAAAGGTCAAACTGGTCTGGGTTGCTGGTGGCTTTAGCTAAAAATTCGGCTCGCTCAATGTCGGCCCATACTGGCTCGTATGGTTGAGCTACCGATTGATAAGCTATACTGATGTTATCTAGGATAGCATCAGCTAAGCCATCATTTATTTCTGCTGCGTATGCTTTTATTGTCATAGAAAAACCTCAACTGAATATACACCACAATCTGAAATTTTTGTATTTAATGGTAATTTACACCTCACTGAACCTTAGCCCGTAGGCGGAAGATTGAAGATAACGCTTCTCTTCAAGTGTGGGGTGGCGGTCATTAGCGACAGCAAAATCCTTTGTTAGCTGCTTGTAAATCTCAAGCACTTGCTTATCAGCGGGGTTTCCAGCCTCTAATATTGAAACGAGCAACTCTGCATCTACCGTCTCGTAAGGCTGCATATTAGATAAAACACAAAGCTTGATATATTCAATCTCGTCCATCTCAGACTTCGTCAGACCCCTAAGATTTGACTTACCATAACCGTGGAGTAAAGCAGGGTTAAGTATTTCAGAGATGTTCTTTTGTGTTGAAGCCGCCCAGAGCATTAAATTAGCCAAGTCTGAAGCCGCCTGCCTAGTTTTAACTACCTTCTGTTTTCTAGGTTTCTGGTCCTTAGAGTTTTTGGGCCTGCCATCTTCCGGCCTACCCGTAGGCTTAAATTTTTCTTGCGGAGGCTTCATTATGGTTTGCTTCCGCTCCAGCTTCTTCAGTTCTTCCTCTTCGTCAAATTCCGGCCTGTCGTCCGGGTTTGTGAGAGGATGAGGACCGCTTTCATCAGAAGGCTTAAGGCCAAGCTCGTGAGGAGATAGGAAATCCTGTGTAAGAGCAATCTTTTCCAAGTCCTGTCTGTGCTGCGGATTGTGATAAGGACTAGCTTTCGGAGGAGTCTTCTCTCGACTTCTGCTCTGATGCTCTCGGTTGATTCTGATTTTTTCAATCTCTGGAATTTCACCGAAACGTTCTTGCACGGTTTCACCACTAATCAAATCTCTATCTACTAACTGTATCAAAAGATTCTTTTCAGCAGCCTCATCAGAAAGAACCATCTGGTCAAAGTGAACTCTTGCTGGGAATCTAAATCCCATAGCTTTCTGTACGCGCTCGATTTCCTCTTGCCAGAAACCCACGAGAAGCGTGCGCCCATACTCCAGTCTCTCAACCAAGGTTTTAAGAGAGATGAAGTTGTTTGTAAATCCTCCACCGCCATTGGCAAGCCCCGTCAAAGTTGGAGGAACTCCCAGACCGGCATAAATGCTGTTCAACACCGGGTCATATTTTTCTGAACCCAAGAACTTGTATACCTGAGAATTGGATTCCTTAAAATCTAGCTCTGGACCCCAGACTAAGTCCATTGTGCCACCACCAACATTGCTTGCTAAGATGTTGCGGAGCTTGTTGATAGCAGCCTTCGTGGGGAGAATCTTATTGTCGAGGTCACCCAGCTTCCAAAGACGGATGTTAGAAATAGCCCCGTCTAGAGCAGCAATATCAGCGAGCTTCATTTTCTCTAGCATGATAATGTCATCTAGTATGGCATAAATCATTGGGCTTGCCCAAATGTTCCAGTCATCCTTCTTGTAATGAAAAACTCTCAGCTTTTCTTTATCTAGCGGTATTAACTCAAGACCCTTTCCCATCTGGCTGGCCAAATCCAATGGCATATTAGATACTACGGATTGATTCTTTTTGTACATGTTTCTCAGGGATGTAGAAATCCTAAGAGCATACTCAGGTTCCCCGGCGAATATAGCAAGCTGGCCTCCGACAACCTCAACCGACAACGGATTCAGAAAATCATATTTCCAAGGAATTTCTCGCTTCTTGACAGACAGAAGCTCAACATCTATGTCGGCAGACTTAGAGTTTCTAAAACCGTCTTCAATTCTCTTGCTAATCTTTGCGGTACGCCTCTTGACAATAACATTTCCGCACCTATAGAGCGTGTTCAAAAATCTTTCAGAACGTTCTGGTCCACCGACTTTCGTAAACCATTTTCTATAGAAGGCTTCAATCTTCTTGTTGGGGTGGACCAGCATGACGCCCTGACTTGAAAAGTCACCCATGAGGTCGATAACATTTCTTATAATTCCAACCTTGCTATACGCATCCATGCACATGCGCATAATGTCTTTTTGTTTCTTGGGAACGGACTCTTCGCTTCTGAAGCGGTCGTAATCCCCCCTGTTCATCCCGGTTCTGACAGACCTATTGCTTTCAATATCTAAAAATGAACGAAAAGCAGTAGTCCTCTGAATGCCTTCATATAGCTCTATGCCTTCAGAGGCCGTATCAAAAGCCTCCTGCCTGCTAGAATCATCAGTCCATGTGATAAAACCGGAGGGATTTTGTTTTTCTTCAGCCATGACGTTCCTTAATGGCAATGGAGTTGGATTAGAATTCTACTGAATCATACACCAAATCAGTAGATATCCTTCATTTGTTCTGTAAACCACTGCGGCCCCATGTACATAGGCCCCTCCAGCTTTTCTTGCTCGTCGCCCACAAAGCCCCCTATTGTGTCGTAGGTGGGTGGGACCGGGGTTCTTTGTATGGTTCTTGCAGTCATGTTTGCCATCAATAAAGCACTGTACCGGTCTTTTCTTAACCGCCCTTTCTTTCCCCCCGCTGTCTTTACTTCAGGGGTATCCCACTTGTCTCGACCGGCAGGAGTTTGCGACATCTCAATCATAGAAAGCTCATCCTTTAACTCTTCAATCTCCATAACGCAGTCCTCCAGTGTGTCGTGCAAACGCTTCTTCATCTTGTCGTCTGCCACAGATAAACCAAGACTAACGGCGTCGAAGAATGGAAATATCAACACTCTGTCTTCAAAATCTTTTCTTAATCCGTGGTTGGCTTCACCCAGCCAATCGGATTTTGCGAATTGACACATTTCCAATATATGCAAACCGGGGTATCCATCCGTATCTTTTTCTTTGTCTTCTTCGATGATTGGCCATATTGGATGTTCCCCCTCTTTGACTTTATCCTTATCATGCAGGGATTCCATAACCGCAATACCCCCACCTTGAGCATCCATGGCTATTTGTCGGCACGGAAATACTTTCATAAGGTCGCGTATTTTTCTAGCACAATAAGCGTAGAAGTCTGTCTCCGAAACTACTCCAGACTTGACCTTCTCTTTGTGCTCGCCCCTATTCGTTGTCCAACAGTGAGCTATTCTTCGATGGTCCGAACGAAGTTCTAGGACAATAATGCTAAAATTATCAACCTCAGACGCTGGGTCAACCCCGTATACGTACTGTCTTGTAGGGTCGCCTCTCAGCATGGATTCAAAAAACACGTCCCCGCTGGGAAGGGATATTGAATTGTCTTTGGTGACCACACAGGACTCCAACAGAGACCTCTTAAAAAAGCCCTGACTATCTCTTGTAAAGCACGCCCCATATTCCATTTGGTAAATGCCAGAATGTATAGTGGCCCTAGAACGAGCAACCTGACCAGCATCCATAAATCCTTCTGGGAGAAGCTCAAAAGGAATCCTGATTATGCTATAATCTTGCCAGTTGAAATCTGACGGTATATCTTGTTTTCCAAAGACTTTCTCCAGTCTCTTAGGAATACCCTTGCTCTGGATAATAGTTTTCCACTTCCTCCAATATTCGGCAAAGTGATTAAAATCATAGTAGGCCGTTCCAGAGATAATAATCTGGTTTGAGGAGGGGTCGCGTTCATTCAAAGTGTCGGCTTTCATCTCCCCAAGTTCTATAGCCCTCTTTTTTGCGGCCATTGCTTTTACATTTTCAATAGGGGATGCGCTCACCGCAGCAAAACCCGCGACAACGTTTTCGAATATTTCACGGGGTATGGAAGCGAATTCATCTGCGATAATATCGTTTGCGCGCTGTCCACGAATCTTGGAACCATCACCTAAAGGCAAACACGTAATTGTGCTTTCTCCCAGAATCATGCGGCACATATCTACGTCACGTCTCGGTCCACTGTCAGACCCAACCATGTCCCTGAGAATAGGAGCGCCTTTCCAGATAGTGTCCATATATTCAAACAGAACTTTAGACTGTCTGAACGCCGCTCCCACAACCACTATCTTTCTTTTGGGCATGAGTAGCGCCCGCATCATTGCGTATAGTGATAATATAAAACTTTTTCCAAAACCACGAGATGCGATAAGCATGGGAAATTTTCTTCCCCACATTTCTTGCAACATTAAGGACTGAGCAGGAAGTAGGTCGATGTTGAAAACCTGCTTGCAGATAAACGAAAAGTATTCAGGGCGAGCCATAAGCCAAGTTAGCCTGAGATGAAATTCATCGAAGTCTTCGCCGGTTATAACACCCATGGGATTGAACAGATTGTCTTCGTCTACATCTATGTCCAACCACGCATCTTTGATTTTGTCATTCATTGTGTGTAAGTTCGTTAACCCTTTTGAATACACTGTTGGTTATCAAAAATGCGTTATATTTACTTCCACAGAATATAATCTTTGTATTGTACCAAAGCTGAAATTCTATCAGAGTCTTCAGCATGTATTTGCCAGTCACTCGCACCTGCTTTTGCTGCTTCTTTGGTATTCCAGAATTCTCTGGAAAGTTAATTATATCATCAAGCGAAAATTCACATACTAAAAATGCGTATTTGAAATCCTGCATCCTTTCCATCTCGGCTTGAAACGGCTTCTTTTTCTTGCCCAAGTTCATCGCTATTTCTGCGGTGCTGGCCTTGCGCTCTATACAGAGGGTGTCCTCCATGCCCTTAAGGGTGTAGTCACCGGTCTTCATAGTTTCTACAACCATACCCTCACACCGGTCGTATTCCTTGAAGAAATACCCATCCTTTTCTCGCGTGTCTTTTATGACAGTATATTTAGGAGCGCTTGGTTTCATTTTTGATTACTATTCTACAAAATAGTCCTGCATAGATTTCTTCTTTTCCGTTCACCTCATTGTGACAGTCCCAACACAGGGTTATACCATTAGAAGCGTCGTAACGCAAACTAGAAGCTGAACTCCACTTCTGTATATGGTGAACCTGCATTCTTCTCCCGCGCCTTCTACAGTCGGGCATTTGGCACCTATAACTATCTCTGCGCAAAACCTTTTTACGCCATTCCTTATATATGGGGTCTTCAAAATCCCTAGCCATTTTATCGTTGTCTTACTTTGACAACAGAGATTTCGTGCCTTATGTCCTTGACTAATTGCACAACCTTTGCGGTCTCTTTGTTTTCTTTTATTTCTTTAAGAACTTTATCTATAGCGTTAGCACAGGCCTCGTCTGGCGTAGACGCTTCAACAGAAACTGTAACTATTGGCTTCAAGTGTGTTTTAACACCACTATCAATCAGTTTCTTTTTTACCTTCTTCATGTTTATCTCTACCGTGTATGTCATCTTTTTCGCCCCTTTGTTTTTGCTCGACGCATTCTGGACAACCCCACGTAGGCCCCTTATGGGGTTTTGAGTAATGTAGAATCCTTATCTCAGTATCCATAATAGTGTACAGTCTAGAACTATCCATCTTCATCAACAAATAAATATCTTCCATGTGCTCGTCAAATTCTTCGGATGTCGCTGAAATCCTATTCTGCAAAAGCTTCACTTCTTGACTAAGCAAATACGTATGATAAACATCGACTCCTATTACGGCTATTAGGCAACACACCAGTATAACCAGCAACACATTCTTCATCTCTTCCTCCTTAATTTTTAAGAGCACCTATATCATAGATGGCTTATGTGATTGACTTTTGATAAATATATCTTGCTGTAGCAACGTCTTCTACAGCCAGACCCGTAGCGTCAAACACTGTTTGATTATATCCTGTTAAATCTTTTTCGGAACGAACAACATCTCCCAAGTCTGTCCATTCTTGCCTTTTGTGACATTTTGAATACGGGTCCATCTTTTCTGGTCTATACTGAATTTCTCCAGAATGAGAACACTGTTCCCAGTTATCGAATATCACCGCATCTACATTATCTAGCACGCATGGGGCTAGCTCTCTTTTTCCCTTGGCGTCAGCCCCTATAGCATTTATGTGAACAATATCTTTAAGCCATGCGTGTTTTAGGAACGGAGTTCGAGAAGGTGTAAGAGTGGTGATTACGTCAGCATCTCGCACGCAGCTTTCTACGTCTTTAAAAACTTCGTACTCTATGTCAAATTGGCTGCCAATATATTCACACCTTTCTGGGTCCAAATCAAATAAGTGTAGCTTTTCGATATTTCTAACTGCAAGAATGGCCTCAACTTGGTATTTTGTTTGATTCCCACATCCAATAAACGCCGCAACCTTGGCGTCCTTTTTCGCTATATAGTCTGTTGCAACACCGGTGACAGCAGCAGTTCTAATAGCCGTTATGGCTTCTCCGTCCATAATTGCTAATAGCTCTCCACTATCAACGTCATTAATTAGAACCTTTGCAAAAATGTTGATTTTTCTTTTTTGTTTTTTTGTATCTAGTTGAACCCCACACCATTTTATACCAGCGGTTTTGTCAAATATGGCTGGCATAGCTCTGAAGTCGCCGTCCGGTACGTCCAAGTAAATCTTAGGAGGCATCTGTGACAGATGCAAATTTTTAAACACAATCTCTATAACACCAAGGCACTCTGGAACTGAAAGAACAGCTTGGATTTGTCTATTGTTTAAGTATATTGTTTCCATTTTGCCTGACACCCCTTTATATCGTAGTTTACCATTCGATGAACCAATTCCTTAAAAGAAATTTTGGGTGTCCATCCCAGCTTCTCCTTAGCGGTTGAGTAATTCCCCCTTAGATAAGGAACTTCGGAAGGTCTAAACAAGGCGGCGTCTTGTATCACAAACTTTTCGTGATTCTCAAACCCCTTGCACGAAAAGGATTCAATAAGAAACTCTTTCACGGTATGTGTTTCTCCGGTAGCAATAACGTAATCACCCGGAGTATCCTGCTGTAACATAAGCCACATGGCTCTAACGTAATCTTCTGCGTGTCCCCAATCACGACAGGCGTCTAGGTTGCCCAACCTTAATTTGGGAAATGTACTATATGTAGCTTTGGCATCTAAAAATCTAGATACATCAAATCCTATTTTGTCCCCATCGTCTTCCAATTCGGAACAGTCATGTGGTTCTATATGTATATTCGATAGCCATTCGTTCAACTCCCCTATATACTTGGTTATCTTTTTGGTGACAAAACTTTCTCCACGCATTTCACTTTCGTGATTGAAAAGAATGCCACAGCTTGCATGAAGCCCATAAGCTTTCCTGTATAGTTGTGTTGTTTTGTGTGCCGCTAACTTTGCTATAGCGTATGGAGACTGAGGATTAAAAGCAGTATCCTCATTTTGAAATTTATCTCCAGAACTACTGATGCTGTATTGGTCTCCAAACATTTCGCTAGAACTAGCTTGATAAAACCTATGCTCATGGTTACTCTTTCGGATAACCTCCAATATATTCAAACATCCTTTAGCAGTGATATCCCAAGTCAATGAGGGTTGATTAAAAGATATGCCCACATGAGACTGCGCGGCTAAATTATATATTTCGTCAGGCCGGTGCTCCGAAATGACATCATAAACACTGCCAAAATCAGTAACGTCCCCTTGCGCTATCTGCAACGCATCCCTTTTAATTAACTTGTCAATCCTAGTGGTATTTGGTGTGCTTGTTCTTCTGCACACGCCCACTACAGAATATCCCTTATCAGACAAAAGTCTGGAAAGATAATATCCGTCTTGTCCCGTAACGCCAAAGATAACAGCCTTCTTGTCCATGTTTTGTCCTCTACTTTTCAGGTAACTTTGGTGGCGGAAGAGGTTCGAAGTAAAGTTCTGGACTATCACTCAAACTTCCCCCACCGTCTCCATCGCCCTCACCCTGTCCTTCTCCCTCTTCACCTTTGCCTCCCTCTTCCCCTTCTTCACCCTCGCTCACCCCACCGGCCACTCTATTACCCATCTTAATCTGTTGTACGGCTTGGTCTATCTTCTCATGGTTATCCCTTGAGTAAGGTATAGAGTAGGCTCTAGGAGAATCCTCCCCCTCGTCGTGAAAGGATATAAGCCAACTTGGAGAGCTATCTTCGTTTTGAGATGTTAGCCATAAGTATATGCGACCCTTTTCGCCGGTAGCTTTATCTGGCTCCTCTACCAAACCCCAATGAATCTCGAACTGATTAGGAACTTTTTCCGTAGAAGGCCAGCCCATCATTTTTGGCAGGGATTGTGCCAAAGAAAGCGAAAAGTAAAGAGTAAACGCAATGCATGCGGCTTTAAGGGACCATTGTCCTTTGGCTCCTATTACAAACCATAAAATAATAGCGCTGAGCAAAATAAAAGCTACGGTAAGAATCATGGTCCAAACCCCGGTTTTGCCTGTGTGAGTTTTTTAAACAAATAAGTCACATCCTTCACATTGCCTTCTTCGTCAACCACAAATCTACACACTGTTTTTTCATCCCCGGTGCTTCCTAATTCTACCGTCTTAACAATAACTGTGCCATAGGGATTAATCTTATCCACAATTACTGTCACTTGGGTTGACACCCCCACGCTTTTCTTGGAGTACATGTGTACATTTAACACATACTCTCCCGGCACTATTCCTCTAACGGTTACGATTTCTCTGTTCTCTAGATATTCTACCCGTCCTGCGGGGGTATTGATAAAATCATTTCTGCTGCCTAAGTCGTCACGGTCTAAATGCATCAGCCCGTCTTCTCTTCTCATGAAAGCAACCAAGTGGCCTGCCGGGTCTTCCAGATAAACATCAACGTCGTCGTCTAGCTCCTGCGGCCAAGTTGCCATAATTACAAACTCAGCTTTTATCTCTACGTTTTTTTCTGTCTTTGATGGATTAATCAATATAAACGACAGAGCGAACAGAGCCGCAAAACACAAAAGCGTGTTAAACAGTACGTCTAAGAATGCTAAGTTAGTGTGATAATTTCTTTTCATCGCCTAACCCTGTCTATGGCTTGGCTAAGATTAAAGTACTGAACTTTCAATCCCGCACTACATACCAACCCGACGAGAGTGGTATATAGCGCCGTTGACATGCCTACCCCCAAAGTTTTTATTAAGTCCTGTACGGTTTTAATATCGTTCGTGTCCACCGTGGCAAAGCCTGAGAGCATCATAATAAACCCCACTACGGTTCCAATCATACCAATCGTTAAGCACAGGTCACTAGTAAACCAGCCAACCTCCATGAGATGCTCTATCTTTTCAACTATGTGTTTGTCTTCTTCTTTGTCGTCTATAAACTTACTAAGAGTCCAAGTCTTATATCCACACCAAACAGACATTTGTAAGAAAATAAACAGCAGAAGAAAACTAAGCTTCGTTGCATCTTCTGTCCACAGGGTATAAATAAACCCTTGGCTCCCAGCGAAAATGAAGCCCACTATTGTCATCGTTATAAACAGCCACCATTTAAGAAACAGTCTATGTTTTATTGCATAGCTCATAAAAAATCCTTTCACTCATATTTATTGCTCGTGGGCTTCTCTTTATCATGTCTTGATATACGGGATTATCCCAAACCTCAAGGTATCTCTCGTTAACCTTCATATGGGATGCCTTCTTGAGATAATCCAATCCGTCGAACGAGCTTCCGCCCCCAAAGATTGAAGCCTGCTCTCTCGCCGCATCTGTAAAGTCTAAACCAAGGGACTCCGCTACTTCTTGTCTGTAACTCTTGTCCTCCGCCCAGTCATTAAATAACACGAAATCAAAGTCTGGGTCTTTATCTAGATATCGTTCACAATGGTCTATGTATGTTTCTATATGTGTGTCGTTGAACATTTGCTCAAGCGGCTTATCTTTATCTCTAAGGGTCATGCCCAAACAGCTAGCCGCCCAGTTATAAAAGTCTCTTAACACAATGACTTTTTCCGACCATACATCAAATACACCTGATTTGCTTAATACGCTCTTAATTTCTTCGCCGCTACATTCGTCAACACCATGGGTTGCTACTATAGTCTTAGGTCGAGTATATTCGTATTCTGAAAAAAGAGTATTGAAGTGTTCTTTGCCTTCTCCCTCTTCTATTCGTAGAGGGTTATTTAGCAGGTAATTAATACCACCGAAGTGTTCCACGAAAAAGAACCATTGGGTCAACGTCTGTATTTGAAAATCTCGAACTCCATATTCCTGATGCACTAGCCACACGGCTATGGCATGGTGTCCACTACGTTGGAGACCGGACACGATAATCTTTTTTGAGTCTTCAAACATTGTCTTCCAATGCCGAATCAGGGGTTAAGAAAGGTTGGTCAACCGTACCGTCTTCGTATTTGTGGTACTCTGTTAGCTTAACCCTTTCTTTATCCATAGCCAAGCGCATTTTCTCCATTTCAATTCCTAGACTATCCCTCATCTCCGGTCGAAGCGCTAAAGCCTGCACCCAAGATGCGAAGGTTTCTTTAGAATCTTCCAGCCGTTTTATCCTCTGCTCTCTAGTCCCCTTTAACTCTTTTAACATCGCGTTTTTCTTTGTTTGCAAGTCCTTGTAATCTCGCGCTATACTTTCCTGAGCGGCTCTCTGTACGGCCACCTGTCTTTCCAGACTGAAGATGTAATCAATATCTCTATCTCCGGGCGCCTTATTTTTTTCGTCCTCGATAAGTCCCTCAAAGTTTTCTATGCCCAGCATATTAGCCTGTTGGTCTTTTAACGCCCTGTTCATTAGCAACTCAAGCTTGATAGCATCTAGTACCTGCAATTCCTCCGTTGGAAGCACATCGTCTCTGAATTGGGATACGATTCTCCCCCAATGGAACAGGAACATCTCCAGTTCTTGGGAACTAAACTGGGCCTTGAGGTCTGACCAATAAGGACGGTTCTTGAGGTCGTATGCGGCATTGAGTTCTTTTTGTTTCTGACGCGATATGCCACGACGTAACTTATTCTTAATAAAGCTCTCAACCGAGTCTGGGTCTCTATCCAATTCTTCTGCAATCTCATCAAGGGGCATAGCCTCGCAGTTCTGCTCGATAAATTGCTGCTCTTTCTTGCTAAATCGCCCCTTCTTCATGGTCGCCCCCCTTTGTGTTCGCGCAGAATATGCATGATGGATTCATAAATCTGTTCGCGCCTTGGTTTCGGCACATAGACGCCGTGCAAGATTCGCAGATAATCGCCCCGGAGACCCATATCTAGAGAAGTATCTATGATGTCCATCAATTCTTTTTTAGCCAACTCGTCCACGACGTTCTCCTCGCCCCGCATGTTGCGCTCATGCTCATCGCGTATATTATCTATATCCAATGGCTCCATCAGAAACCGCTTGGTGTTATTGTCGTTCGTTATCTTCCCGCTGGGTGGAATGTAGTCTGGGCGGAAGAAGTTGTCACGCTTGAAATTTTTGAGCCTGTTGGATATGTGGACCGCGAGAAAATTTTCCAACGGTCTTCCATCGTCATAGCGGTCCATGGCCTCCATCGCTATAATGAAAGCCTCTTGTTTGATATCATCAATATCGTAATAACCAAATCGGTACTTATGGGCAATCCTGTTGACTACCTTTGTTATTGTCGCAAGAACTTCCGTCTCCGTCATCGTCTTTGGTATTTTCATGCTCGCTATTGCTCGATAAAATTGCCTCGGCTTCCGCCTTTGATGGGTCTGGCTGATTCAGTTCTGCTTCTATTTGTTCTTCGAGTTTAGCAGTGCCTTTAACAAATAATTTGCCTCCGACAAGCTTGGCGGGGTTACCTTTCGGTAAATTCTGATTCGACATGGCTTTCCCTCTGGCTTTAAGGTACAATGTTCTAGTGGATTATACCCCCTGCGGAAAAGAAAAGGAGATATGACGTGGAATTAAGCAGGCAAGAGCGGGTTTATGTGGAAGAGTTGTGTCACACGATGACGGACGAGAGAATTGCTGTGGAGCTTACGAGGATAAGGGGGAGTTTGGATATAAAGGGGGGTGTTACGCACAAGATGGTAGCTAGTATAAGGCGCTCTAGGGGGATTAAGAAGGCGACCACGGGGAGGGTCAAGGCGATAGACAGGGTTCAGTCCCTCACTGGGAGACTTGCGGGGGTTGGTGAGGGTGAAGAGAGCGACAAGGAGAAGACGCGGCTGAGGGTGTTAGAGGCGGCTAGATGGGCCTTAGAAATGTATGGGGGCGATTTGATAGAGATTGGGTGCCATAAGGGAAAGACTACGGCGAGGTTTTGTGAGTTGGCTAGGGAGTTTGGGCGGAAACTTATAGCGGTTGACCCATGGGAGTTAGGGACGCAGAACTGTGAGGGGGGCGAAAGGGAGCAGTTTGTAGAGAGAACGAGGGGATACGAAGATGTATTGGAGATGAACCGGGTCTCGTCGATGGATGAGGGGCTGATTGAGCAGGTAAAAGGGCGAGATTTAGCGTTTGCCTACGTGGATGGGCTGCATACGGTGCGGGCTTGTAAAATTGACGTAGCAACAGTGTCTCATAGTCCCACTATCGGCGTGGACGACATTCGCAATTCGCTGCTAAAGGACTCAGTGTACGATGTGGCGGCAAAAGAGTTGGGATATGGGGCGATTTTTAAAAAGCGATGGCGAGAGGGGTACTTGACGCGGAGGGATTAGGTAGTACATAATCTTGAGAGGGCGCCCATTGTGTCTGAACCCCCCCGGCTTTTGGTACAATAGGGAAGGTAAACAGTATAGAACGAATAACCCCGGTGGGTATGATGGGGGGTAGGGGTGTGGGAAGGACGGTAGGGTAGCAGGGGTGTGGAGGGGCTATAGGGGGGGTATGTGTGAAAAGGGCAATGGGGGGGTGTGAGTAGGATACGGTGCGATAAATGAGTGGGGCTTTTTTACATTTTGTGCGATAGAATTGCTTTGATATAATCCCAAGAATAACTAATGATAGGCATTGACAATTGACGATAGTATAAGTATAATGATAGCATACAAAGCAACAAGGAACAAAGGGTAACACACAATGATTACAATCGAAAACGCAACAGTAGAAACACTCGACCAAACACAAGCGAGACCGGTTGGCAAGACAATTCTCAAGGTTACTATCGGTGACCATACGTTTGATATGCTTGTTGACGAAAACGAATTGATTGACGCGCTCGCTTCACAATACAAGTAACACACACAAGGACAACAACAATGGATACACTACTCGCAATCAGCATGGTAACAACAATGGCAATCGTAGGGATGTGGATTTACAATAGCTTCAAGTGGCAGGGATGGGGTAAAATCTAATCTGGAATAATTCCAGAAAAGCTCTTGATTGAGCTTGACGATTGACGATAACAATAGTATAATACGATTATGAAAAACACAAACACAATGACGAAAAACAACAACAACACCAAACCGGTTACCAAACCGGTTGCAAAGCCGGTTACCAAGCCGGTTGTTATCATCAAGCCGGAGCCTATGCAATGGAAGCATTACGATTGATGCTTGACAAGATACCAACCACATGGTATAATACAATCATGAGAAACAACAACACTACTAAGGGCAACACAATGAGCTTCAGAAAAACCTATCAAGAGACAATCGTAGAAACCAACAGCGAAGGCATTGAATTGTGCAGCCCGCGTTATGGTCATCGGTGGTCAATCAATGCACCACACAAGCGAGAGGGGTGGAAGACTACGATGCATATCGGTAGCCAACAAGAGGTGCAGGCAATGTGGAATGCATACTACGATGAGAAGTAGTGGCTTGACAACATGTTGAGTACTTGGTGCAACACAC
>Ga0209403_10003120_pt1 | contig 19027 bp, 19 predicted proteins | sample ArcticOcean_MG_C_8_FD_187440 | JGI IMG/M metagenome (GOLD analysis project Ga0209403, IMG submission 187440) | Marine microbial communities from western Arctic Ocean - ArcticOcean_MG_CB11_86 (SPAdes) (version 2) | ecosystem: Environmental > Aquatic > Marine > Oceanic | place: Arctic Ocean... | reverse complement strand
TTTTTACTCGGAGATTTTCCCATGGATTTTGTTGACATAGGCGGAGTGGCCTTGGCCACGTTGACGGGAGAAGTCATCTTGGGAGTTGTTTTCTCGACGGGCGTTCCTTGATCTTTTGGCGTGGCTGTCGTTTCGGTTGCTTCCCTCGTCTCTGGTGATTTTTCTCCTTCGGTCCCCATTTTTTGAAGAAGCGCAAGCTCTTTTTTCCGGTTCGCCCTTTCCGCTTTTGCCTGCTCACTTCTTTGCTTCTTTAATATCTCCAGCCGCTTCTGGGCCTCGATCTTTTTCTGTCCCTGTATTTGTTTAGGAATCCACCAGAAAGAGTATCCCGCCCATGCGGCACCACCCAACAAAGCGATCACTAGCAAGCTTTTAACGAGACTCTTTAGGAATCCGCCTTTTTTCTTGGGTGAATTTGAAGAACCCAGCCCGCTGTCCAGGGTGTCTTCGTAGTCTTCGTAGTCTTCCATCGGCTCGCCTTCGGAATCATCATCATCCAGAAGGTTGCCCCCTTTTTCAGCCATACCAGACTTCTCCTCAGGTGAAATTTATTTTTCTTCCTGAACGGCGGTAGCCTCGGAAATGACTTTTCCCGCTACCTGACCAGGAACTTCCTCGTAATGGAAAAATTCCATAGTGAAATCCCCACGATCTTGGGTCATGGAGCGAAGCGAGGGTGCGTAGTTTAGCACTTCGGACATGGGGACATGGGCCCAGATTGTTTGTTTTCGCCCTCACCTAAAAAACCAAAAATTCGAAGAGTTTCCATCTACCATGTGGCCATAGAAATAAACTCCTTTTATCTCAGAAGGTAATCCGAAATAATTTTCAGGGTCGCTTGCAATACCTCAAGTTCCCCCTCCCCGGGTCTATTTTTAATTCAATCTATAGTAAATCGTGCCATTTGGTAGGTTCATTTGTCAATCATAATGAAAGATTTAGAGGCCCAAGCTTAAAGCTTGGTATTAAGTTTTTTGGCCCATAAATTATTGATACTTCTGTTCATATATGAAATATGATGGCAATATAATTTTATCTATAATTTTGTGAGGCTAAAAAACGGACTATCGATGTTCCCGTAATTCAGATACAGGAGGTTTCAGATGAGTGTGGCGATGCGGAATTCTGCCAATGGTGGCTCCAACACGGACCATTGGGTACACAATGAATTGTGCCCAAGGCGGCTCAAGGTGACATTCGGCGGCGAAACGATAGCGGATACAAAAAATGCCCTTTTGATGCGGGAGGCATGGCACGCACCAGTCTATTATTTCCCCCGCGAGGATGTCCGGATGGATTTCATGGAGCGAACGAATAACAGCACTCACTGACCCGTAAAGGGAGATGCGTCCTATTGGACGATCACCGTCCGGTCCCGGACGGCCGAAAATGCGGTATGGAGCTATGAAACACCGATTCCCGCCGTACCTGAAATAAAGGGGTATCTTGCCTTTTACTGGAACCATATGGATGCATGGTACGAGGAGGAGGAGGAGATTTTCTTGCATCCTCGCGATCCGTATAAACGGGTTGATGTTTTGAAAAGCTCGCGCCATGTGCGCGTTGTTCTGTCCGGAGAGACTATAGCCGAGAGTGATCGTCCCCATCTTTTGTTCGAGACAGGCCTTCCCCCGCGCTACTATTTTCCTGAGGAAGATGTGCGGATGGACCTTCTTGAGCAAAGCGAGAGCACATCGATATGTCCCTATAAGGGGAAGGCCGTTTATTTATCTGCCAAGATTGGAGATGAGCTTTTCGAGGATCTGGCCTGGAGTTATCCCGATCCAATAGCAGAAAGTCCTAAGATTAAAGGGCTATTGGCATTTTATCCCGAACGGGTTGAAGACATTATCGTGGACGGAGAGCCCGTGGAAAAGAAAGCCCCCTAGGAGGAGTAAAGTAAGCGACTCAGGTTATCTTGCGGGAGGGGCGTTTCTCGGGTTTAGAGCGACTCTTCCTGCTGGTGCTTCTTCCCGTAGGCCGATTCGTATTAACACTGGATTTTGCCTCGCGCCTCCTGAAACTTACCCGCAAGGAAGTGCCCTCGAAGTCGAATTCTTCTCTCATTCGATTTTCAAGAAAACGGCGATACTGGGCCTCGGGTAATTTTTCCGTCCGTGCGGCGAAAATTACAATTTGTGGTGGCGCGACCGATGCCTGGGTCGCATAGAGTATCTTGGGGCGCCTGCCGGTCCTGCCCGATGGGGGTGGATGGGCCTTTGTCCATCGCTCAATCGCCTGATTGAGCTTTCCCGTCGATATACGGCGCCTGTGCGCAGCGATAATTTTATCGATGAGACCATAAACCCTATCCGTGCGCTGACCGGTTAGGGCCGACAGAGAAACAACAGGCGCAAAATCAAGGTGAATCAGCTTATTGTGGACGGATTTGACCTTTTCATCGAAGCTTTTTCCATCCTTTATCACCAAATCCCATTTATTGAGCAAAATCGCGCAAGCGCGTCCAGAGTCGATGATATGCCGGGCTATCTGGGCGTCAATCGCCTTGGGGCCATCGTTGGCGTCTAGCACAAGTAATACGGCCTCGGCTCTCTCAATACTGCGAAAGGCGAGAATCATGCTAACGGCCTCAACCTTATTGTCCCCGACCTTCCCACGCCTTCTGATGCCGGCCGTATCGACGAAACGATAGGTCGTATCATTCCGGAGCAGCACGGAGTCGATAGGGTCGCGAGTGGTTCCCGGAACGGGGCTGACAAGAGAGCGCTCCTCTCCGAGCAGTTTGTTGAGGAGGGAGGATTTCCCTACGTTCGGGCGCCCGACAATGGCGACCCGGATTTCCCCCTCAGTGGAAGTCTCCTCGCTTGCCTGGATGTGACATAGCTCCAAAGCTTCCTCGAGCAAGCTCCCAACGCCTGCCCCGTGTTCGGCCGATATTGGCATCGGCTCGCCAAAACCGAGGCCGAAAAAATCCCACATGCCGTCCCTTGCTATATTGGTGTCAGTTTTGTTGACCACAAGTAGTGAGGGTTTGCCGGATGTACGGACCATGTCGGCGATTATTTTATCCCCCGGGAGAGGGCCCTCGAGGCCGTCAACAAGAAATATCACCACGTCGCCCTCCTCGATGGCGGCAGCGGCTTGGCGTGTGATCTGGGGGCGGAAAGGGTCTTCCTCAGCGTCAGCGATACCCCCCGTGTCCACCGCCATAAAGGGGACACCGTCCCGATCGCCTCGTCCGTAGTGTCTGTCTCGCGTAACACCGGGCTCGGGGATGACGATAGCCTGTTTTTTCCCGATGATACGGTTGAACAGGGTGGATTTCCCAACGTTGGGGCGACCAACGATGACGATAACCGGTAGGGACATGATAGACCTTGGTGGTAAGTGAATGAAAATTTACGACGTCAAATTTCATCGTCGTTCAACAGTTTTGCCTAAATATTATTTCAGCCGACGAAATGGAATGCCCGCAAATTTCAAAATTCCCCGCGCGACACCATTGGAGAGAACCTGTCGGTATTCTTTTTTGTTCAGGCGCCGGGCCTCGACTCTGTTCGTGAGAAAGGCCATTTCAATGAGAATGCTCGGCATTGTAGCGCCGAAGAGCACATAAAAAGGGCCGCGCTTGACACCCAGATCCTTAATGCCCGCGTAGCGCCTTCTGAGCGCCGAGACCGTTTCCCCCTGGACATCTATCGCCAACTGCTGGGATTCATCCACCTTGTGGCGGAACCACAGGTCGTTCAGAATTATTTTCAAGTCGTCCATCCGAGCGACCGTTGTGCCGCTCTCCCTCGCGGCGAGCTTGAGCGATCGGTCGTTGGTGGCTTCTGCCAGAAGATAGGTTTCTATGCCGTTCGTTTTTCTGTTCGGCGAGCTGTTGATGTGAATGGAAATGAATATATCAGCGCCCTGTTGATTGGCAAATGAAGTGCGGTTGGCGAGTTTGATGAAGCGGTCTCGATTACGGGTCAAGATGATTTTGTTCCCCGGGGGAAGCTGCTTGCGAAGCACGATGGCGATGCTTCGGGAGATGTCGAGGGCTATTTTTTTCTCTACGAGCGCGTAGAGGCCTGACGCACCAGGATCTTTTCCGCCATGCCCGGGATCAAGGACAATCCGGCCGAGCCCGGCCCGAAATCGCCCGCGGATATACAGTGAGCGGCGTTTCTCATTCGCGGAGGCCGGTTTTGCCTCCGGTAAAGGTACCACAGGTACCGCCACGATTTTTTTGCCCGGTGGCGCGGGAGGCTTCTGCGGTAGAGGTTTAGTAGCCTGCCGGGGAGACGCTTTTGTTCGCACGCTCCGGTTTTCCCTGAGCTCGATTACAATTCGATTTGGATTCGAAAGTGAGAATACGTGACGGCGAACATTGGGGTGGCGAAGCTCGAGAACGAACCGTAACGTACCTTTCGAGGGGTGCCCTACTCGAAGTTTTTGGGCGAGGCTAATACTGGAGAACGAGGGCCTCCGGAATCCGGACACTCGTCGACTGGATGGAATGTCCACGAATACCCGGGGCGGTTTTTTTAATAACCCGTGCTGAAAGTTCAGTGATTCACGGTCCAGATCTAGAACAATCTTGGTGTAGCCCTCCATTGCAGAATTTCGAAAAGCCAAAACTTTTATGGTAGCCCCTGATGCGGGAGATACGATTAGTAAAAAGCCGACTAATCCGAGGGCGCACCAATACAGCTTATATGCACAGGCACAACACAACCTCCGGGCGCCATGACAACCGTCGGACCCGCCGCTCTCCAATTTGATTCTCCGACCGGGCGGCTGGGCTGTGAGAGGAACTGGAATCAGGTTCCGAACTGCCAGCTGTTAAGATATTCCTCTTGCTCGGGAGTTAGCGTGTCGATTTTCACACCCATATGCCCAAGTTTGAGCAATGCGATATTATCGTCGATGTCCTGAGGAACCGAATAGACTTTCTTCTCAAGGTTTTTAGCTTCCTTGACCAGATATTCGGCGGCAAGGGCCTGGTTGGCGAAACTCATGTCCATCACAGCACTTGGGTGTCCCTCGGCTGTCGCCAAATTAACAAGTCTCCCCCCTCCAATAATGACGATTCTCCGGCCGTCACTCAGGGTGTATTCTTCCACCAGGGGTCTGATCTCCCGCTTGTCCTTGGCTTCTTTTTCAAGGCTCTCCACGTCGATTTCGACGTCGAAATGCCCGGAATTGGAGATAATCGCACCATCCTGCATCGCATTAATGTGCTCCATGCGGATAACGCCTTTGTCGCCTGTAACCGTGCAAAAGAAATTTCCGCGTTTCGCGGCCTCGCTCATTGGCATCACGCTGAAACCGTCCATAACGGCCTCAAGAGCGGGTAACGGGTCAACCTCGGTGACGATAACGTTGGCCCCCATCCCACGAGCCCGGCTCGCGAGTCCCTTGCCGCACCATCCATAGCCGGATACGACGAATACAGAACCCGCCAGGAGGCGGTTCGTCGCCCGGATAATGCCGTCGAGCGTGCTCTGCCCCGTTCCGTAGCGATTGTCGAAAAAATGTTTGGTGTTGGCGTCGTTCACGGCAATGATGGGAAACTGAAGGATATTATCCTTGGCCATGGCGCGGAGGCGAATAACCCCTGTCGTAGTCTCCTCCGTGCTACCAATGATATTCGGTATCAGTTCTTTGCGCTCGGTTAGGATCTCGGTAACTAAATCAGCGCCATCGTCCATCGTAATATTCGGCTCGGCATCTAGGGCCGCTTTCATGTGATTGTAATAGGTTTCCCTGTTCTCGCCCTTAATAGCGAATACGGGAATGTTTTCGTTGACGACGAGAGTGGCCGCCAGGTCGTCCTGCGTGGAAAGAGGATTCGAGGCACAAATGCAGGCATCGGCGCCACCGGCTACTAATGTTTTCATCAAAACGCCGGTTTCCGTTGTAACGTGAAGGCAGGCGCTTATCCGAACACCTTTGAGGGGTTTTTCGCGCTCAAATCTATCACGAATAGAATTAAGTACAGGCATGCTACGTTCCGCCCACTCCATTCGGAGGGCGCCCTGTTTGGCCAGCTCTTTATCCTTGATGTCGAAATTCATTACCGCTCCATATTTTGAAAGTAAACCGCGAATACTCCATCGAAAATTTTCGCAGGTAAAAGTTAAAGACCAACCTCTTTTCGAAGCTCGTCTGTTTTGTCGGTACGTTCCCAAGTGAATTCAGGTAAGTTTCGGCCAAAGTGGCCGTAGGCCGCTGTTTTTTCAAATATCGGGCGCTTCAAGTCAAGGCTGTCGATGATTTCTTTTGGCCGTAGGCCGAATACATGTCGAACGGCCTTGGAGAGTTTTTTTGATTCGACTTTTCCAGTTCCAAAGTCATCGACAAGGACCGACACGGGGTCTGCTACACCGATCGCATAGGCGAGTTGAACCTCTGCGCGTTCGGCTAATTCCGCGGCCACAATGTTTTTCGCGACATAGCGCGCCATATAAGCGGCGGATCGGTCAACCTTCGATGGGTCTTTGCCCGAGAATGCGCCACCACCATGCCGGCTGTAGCCACCGTAGGTGTCCACGATTATTTTCCGGCCAGTCAGCCCAGTATCCCCCATAGGGCCACCAATGGTGAACACGCCGGTTGGATTGACGTAAAATGTGGTGTCCTTTGTGACCATATTTTCGTCAATTATGGGTTTGATGACGTGAGTAATTATGTCCTCTCGTATCTGCTCTAGGCTCACATCTTCGGCATGTTGAGCCGAAATTACGACATTTTCGACAGCTACTGGCTGGCTATTTTCGTAGCAAATCGAAACCTGGCTCTTGCTGTCGGGCCGAAGATAAGGAAGCGTGCCATCCCGGCGCACTGTGCTCGTCCTCTCGACAAGTTTATGGGAAAGCATGATGGGCAACGGCATGAGTTCCTCGGTTTCCCTGCAAGCGAAGCCGAACATCATCCCTTGATCCCCAGCTCCTTGCTCCGTGAAGAGCCCCTCTCCTTCTGAGACTCCCTGGGAAATATTTGGCGATTGCCTGTCGATGGAATTTACGATGGCGCAAGTGTTACAATCGAATCCGTATAACGCATTATCATATCCAATGCGGCGAATGGTTTCCTTGGCGATTGTTTTTGGATCGTAGTGTGCGCTGGTCGTTATCTCACCAGCGATAAATACGATTCCCGTTGTAATTAACGTTTCACATGCCACACGACCGTTAGGGTCCTGGGCAAGAATTGCATCCAGTACTGCGTCACTGATTTGATCTGCCATCTTGTCGGGATGGCCTTCGGATACAGATTCCGAAGTAAATATGAAATCTTTGCTTCCAATTGATGCCATTAATCTTCTCCCAGCAATAACGTTAAAGTGCGAAATTAGCTGTTGGGGTCCATGAAGGGCGAATGGGGGATTTTGGTAACCAGCCGGGCGAAATATAGTCGGTTTTTCCGGAAATGGCCATCTCTCCCCGGGAAAATATGTAATTATTTGAAAAATAACTACTTAAAGTCCGATGATTTGCTGATGGATGGGCAAACACGAAAGGAGCAGTGAGATCTGACACAAGCGGCTTTCTGCGTCCCCGACGCTAACCTCGTCGTCCTTCCAGACAATGTATCAAGGTGATAGATAAGCATCCATCAGATGGCGTGCAATAGGCTTATTTCTCTTCTCCAAAACGATTGTTAACCAAAGCAGCAAGCTGCTCAACCGCGATTTGAGCGTCCTCTCCTTCGGCTCGAATTGTTAGGTTCGAACCGCTAGGGGCGGCAAGCATCATCACTCCCATTATGCTCTTTCCGTCTACTTCGATATCCCGGCAAAATACGAAAACATCGCTATTGAATTGGGTCGATAATTGGGCAAGTGCCGCCGCCGCCCGGGCATGTAAACCCATTTCATTGGAAACAGTAACCGTTTTTTTCGGCACGACTAATCCTTTTTTAACTGTTCTTGGGATGTGGTTTTAGAGATTCCAACATATCACTGGGTTGTGCCAGATTTCGCCTGCCGTATTCCACGAGGAAATTGGCCGCCTCATTTACCATCATACCCTTGATGAAAGGTATTTTTAGCAACATTGGGAGATTAACTCCAGTGACGACCTCAATATCCGGACGATTTAACATGGCCAGGGCTGTGTTGGTCGGCGTGCCTCCCATCATATCGGTCATGATGATAACACCTTCGCCTGTATCGACTTCCTCTCTTGCCTGTTCGATTTTTGGGGCAAGCAGGTTCGGGTCGTCATTCTCATGAAAGCTGACGGCTCGCATTTGCGTGACTCCCGCTAAAACGGAGTCGGCTGCCTTCAGAAGAGATTCGGGGATATCCCCATGTCCTACGACGACCAGGCCAATCATCTCTTCGCTCCCAGGATTTCGTCAGCGGAGGATTGGCGGGAATTTCCCATGGCGATATGGGCCGTCAAATTTCGGCTAAAATCCAACGCCGAGAAATAACCCATTCGCTGCAATAATCGATTCCGGGCAGCAACTTCGATCAAGGTGGGCACATTTCGGCCCGGTGCCACGGGAATTCGTACGAGCGGCAGCGGTTTATCCAAAATATCCTTTGAATCCATGTCTATTCCAAGCCGATCAAAGGATTGCTCTGAACTCCACGGAACGAGTTCGACAATCATTTCTACGTTCTTTTCATAGCGAATTGCCACGACACCGAAAAGATCCTTGATGTTGAGAATGCCCAGGCCGCGAACTTCAAGGTGGTGTTTGAGAAGATCCGTACTCTCTCCAACAAGTTCCTGTCCTCGAAGGTGTATATCCACGATGTCGTCGGCCACGAGGCGATGCCCTCTTGTTACGAGGTGGAGCGCGCATTCGCTTTTTCCGATGCCGCTCTTGCCCTGGATGAGAACACCAACGCCGTAAAGGTCTACAAGTACGCCATGCAAGTGTGCGCGAGGAGCAAGACGTGATTCCAGGTACTCCAAAATATGAGGCAATACTTCCCTGCCGGGATGTATTGATCGAATCAAAGGGACATTGGCTTTGTCTGCTAGTTCATCAACACCTTCAGGCATGGTCTCCTCTCCCCTTCCGCCGGTGATAAGTACGGCACAGAGGGGAAGGCTAAAAAATTTCAAGACCGCCTCGGCCCGGGATGAATCCCCCAGACTCTTTAGGTAGGTAAGTTCGGTATGTCCCCATACCTGTATTCGATCAGGATGGACCGGGCCCAAATTACCCGTAAGGGCCAAACCATTTTTCTGGAACTGGGTTTGGGATATTTTTCTGGAAAGTCCACCCTTTCCCCCAAGCAAAACAAGGTCAAGGTCTTCTCGTAGGTCCTCGAAGAATTGGGAGGCGGACAGTAGGGCCATGTAAACCTCTGATTTTACCGAAAATTAACAAAATCTTATGAAGGAGGGCGGAATGTTAGTGAAATTCCAACATTTCTCGGAGGCAGGTTAATGTATGGCTTTCCATTTCCTGATAGCCGTCTCCGGTACGGACCTCAACCTCAGTAATCGTATTAAATTAAAGGTGATGTCACTGTTCTTATGTACACTCTCACTATAGGCAATTTTTATGAAAAAATCTATTCTCAAGGCACGGAAGATGAGTGAATTCCAGTAGGAAAAAATAGTTAGATATTATTATTAGGTAGTTATGATATTTTTTCTATAATGATTCGATGGGTCCGCATACAACCTATTGATTAGCAATTGGAAAATCGAAAACCTATCATGATGGGTGTTGTTTCATTGGAGGAAGCGATGAAATGTCAGATATGCGGGAGTCTAGCGGTATTCACGCCGATTGCTCGCCGATAGTATACGGAGCTCTTTTCGGTATTTCGTTACCGTTCGTCTTGCGATGACGACATCCGCTTCCCTGAGTTTCTCCACCACCTGCTGGTCGTTTAGTGGCTTGTGTTTGTCTTCCTCCTCGACAATCTGACGGATTTTCTCTTTCACCGCCACCGAGGAGGTGTTGCCCCCGCCAATAGAGACAAGGCCGCTGTGGAAGAAATACTTGAAGTCAAATACCCCTCGTGGTGTTTCCATATATTTCCCCGTTGTCACACGGCTTACCGTGGACTCATGCATCTCGATATCCTCGGCGACGTCTCTGAGTACCAGCGGCTTTAGGTGGCTCACTCCATGTTCAAGAAACTCTCTTTGAAAAGAAACTATGCTTTCTGAAACTTTCATGATCGTCGCACGACGCTGCTCGATGCTTTTGACAAACCATAGAGCCGCTCGAACCCGCTCCTCTATGTATTTTCTTGTATCGCTTGAAACCTCGTTTCGCCTTGCGGCCATATTGCGATAGGTGGGACTGATTCGAAGAGGCGGGATCCCGTCATCGTTTAGAATTACCTCAAAACCTTCTCCGCGCCGGATGACGGAGACGTCGGGTTCTGCAACTTCCACTCGCTCTTGCGTGAATCTACCTCCCGGCTGCGGATTCAGGGTACGTATGAGGTCGATGGCCGACTGAATTTTCTCGGAAGTTGTCTTAAATGTGCGTGTTAGTTTGGTGATACTTCGTTCTTGGATATTTTCGATTTGCTCTTCAATCAGACGCTTGGCCAGGGGGATGAGCGCCTGCGTCTCTTTGTCAGGCATCTCCAGAAGATTCAGCTGAATTAGAAGGCATTCACTGATGTTCCGCGCACCCACTCCGGGCGGGTCGAACGATTGAACGAGGGCAAGCGCCTCATCTAGCTCGGAGGGCGCGTAACCGTCGTGCGACAAAAATTCTTCAGGAGCCGTCCGGAGGTAGCCCGTATCGTCGATATTCCAGATAATTTCTTGGGCCAAAGACATTACGATTTCGCTGGCCAGGCTGAGTTTGAGCTGCCATTCGAGATGCTCGTGCAGTGATTCCGGAACCGAGAGTGTCTGCTCGAAAGTCGGAAAATCCTCGTTGCTTACGGGTGCCGAAAAACTATCCTGGCCGTAATTATCATGAACGATATTCTCCCAATCAATTTCGACTTCTCCTCGCTCATCGTTTTCAGTGTCGGGAAGATCGTCGCGTACCTCGGGCATGTCGCCGTCATCAACTTCCTTGATTTCGTCGGCATTTTCCTCCAGCACAGGATTTTCCATCAATTCCTGCTGAACAGCCTGCTGGAGTTCGAGTCGAGCCATTGGCAGAAGGCCGATGGCCTGTTGCAGCATCGCGGTCATGACCAACCGCTGCTCGGCTCTCTGCACCATTCTGGGCTGAAGCGACACGAAAAAATCTCCTGCTACGTTGCAAGAAAATGGACTACAGCTTGAAACTATCTCCCAGGTAAACGCTCCGGGCCTGCTCGCTAGAAGCGATGAGTTCTGGGGTTCCCGATTCGAGTATCTTCCCTTCGCTGATGATATACGCCCTGTCGGCGGTTTGTAGCGCCTCCCTGACACTATGGTCAGTCAGAAGGATGCCTATACCACGTTCCTTCAGATTTAGAATAATGTTCTGTATGTCGTGAACGACAATGGGATCGATGCCGGCGAAAGGCTCATCGAGCAAAATAAATGTCGGGGAGGCCGCCAGCGCTCTTGCGATTTCCACCCGGCGACGCTCTCCGCCCGACAGGGCGAATCCCTTGGAGTTGCGGATGTGAGAAATATTCAGGTCCTCGAGTAATTCCTCGGTTCTCTCTTTTTGATCATTTCGGTTCAGGGTCTGCAATTCGAGGACGGCTTTAATGTTTTCCTCCACACTAAGGCGCCTGAATATGGAGGCTTCCTGGGGAAGATAACTCACCCCCATCCTCGCTCGCTGGTACATAGGCATGTCTGTTATAGGCTTGGAATTAAGATAAACGGCCCCATCCTCGGGTTCAATGAGTCCAACGATCATATAGAAGATCGTCGTCTTTCCTGCGCCATTGGGCCCTAGCAGGCCGACAATTTCACCTGGATAAACATCGAGGTCTACTTTGTCTACAACGCATCGACCGCCGTAACTCTTGACGAGGGCCTTGGCGTTCAGGCTCTTATGGCGAGATTCGGTGGGGGAAGTGCCCGGGGACTTACCGTTATTTTCCATTGGGGTCGGTGGCGGAGGATTTTGACGTGGTATTATTCTTCGCCTCGTTCGGGTAAAGCGTGACACTCACTCGTCTCTTTTGGCTTCCGTAGACGATTGTGCGCCCTTGCCGCAAGAATATCTTGATTTTCGTTCCGATAACCTGATTGTTTTTCTCCCAGGCACGGGGGTTACCGGTAAGAATGGCGATTCCTAGAGTCTCAGCGTAATCAAGCCGCTCACCCGCAGCATATTTATTTTTACCTTGATTGATCAAAACGTTTCCCGTGGCGATCAATCGGTCCACCGAACTCTGATCCGGGCCTCCCGGGATGCCCTCTCCGGGGATGGCCAAGGATTTGTCTGGTGTGCCCCCACCCCCGATGTTAGCTGTTGCCGAAGGTGTTTTCTTCTTTTTTACATACACTTCAAGCCGGTCTGACTTTATTTCCATTTCTCCCTGCACAGCAGAGACGTCACCGATAAAAACGATTAAATTCTTTTTGTTGTAAGCCTCCATTCGATTGGAGGTAATGTGGATCGGTTCTTTTTTGTTGCTCTTGGGCCCTGATATTTGTTGCGCCGGAGGTGTAACGGCTTGGGCATTATCGAGCAGCAGCAACATCGAAGTGGATGTAGCGAAAATTGCAAGGAATGCAAAAATGACAGGGCTCTTGGCGGGAAAGCTAAATGTCCCGTGATTAGAGCACGATTTCAAGGAGTACTCCCCTCAGGTGAAGGCGGCCCATTCTGCTGAAGCAAAGTAAGGGTAGTTAGCTCCGGCTTGGCGGCGAAAGTGTTAGTTCCAGTATTGTAAATTACAGCTTTAACACTATGGTTCAGGATAAATAGGCCGATGTCCGTTTGGCCATGTAGTCCAACGCCAGTCAGATTGAATGATTTACCTTCTAGAAGAATTTTAGCGTCGGTATCTATTCGTTTGTCCTTAGGCCTGAAACGGAGGGAATCAGTACGTAATGTGTAGCCGACGGAGGACTTGATAAGCACGTTCCCCTTGACAAGCATGTTCCGGCTATCGTTCTCCATCTCGCCGTTGTCAGCAATAATGTCCAGCGGTTTTCCATTTTTCGGGTAATACCGTATATGAATAACTTCTAATTCCGTCAAATTCTTCTTGTGATAAATTTTAGCGGTCTTCGCCCACATTTCCCAGTTTTTATCACCTTGCTTGTTTTGGACGACATGCATTTGGTCGATCGTTAAATCAGCCTCTGACCCACGTATCGAGATATTTTTTGCGCTGATATCGTAGCCGGAAGATTGAAGAAAAAAATAGTAAACAGCCCCTCCGATGAGAAGAAGAGATACGAGGATGAATGGACGAAGCCAGCGGATCAAATTTATGCGCCTTCCGTTATTGCAATAGCAGTAATATGCCAGTTCGCTGTCATTTCGATGAATTGAAAATCAAAGGCAAATTGAATTTGCTGTTATTCAACAACCCTAAAGTTATGGCGTTAGCAGTTGAAATATCAGTCACTATTGCAAATATAATACCTAAAGTACGATGCCACAAGTTGATTCAGAAAGTAAAGTGAAATCAAAGGGGTGTAGTCTAATTCGTGTCTTCACTTTTACGTATTTGAATCTTACGGTGAATTTCATCCACAATTTCTATGAAAACTTCTGTCCTGGGGGATAAATCGCGATTTGAAAGCCTTTCTGCCCACTCAATGATGAGCAAACTTTTGGAATCACCCCACTCATCCAACCCGATGTCCTCGGGCGCCGCATTCATAGGTAATCGATAAAGATCGGCATGATTAACCGGAGGAACTGTAAGATGGTGTTGGATGTAAACATAAGTGGGGCTGCGTACGACTCTATTTTCGCCCCCTGGAAGAGCCTGAATAATTCCACGGGCGAAAACAGATTTACCAGCTCCAAGGTCGCCATAAAGCAAGACCACATCTCCGGCCGTCAAAGATTTGGCTAATTCACGCCCGCAAGCTTCTGTTTCCGCAGTTGACGAGCTTTCCTTGGTAAGCGAGATCGTATTCAGTTCACGCCCCCTTTTCAACACTTAATGTGCAGGCCCTCGCACGAGGTAAAAAGGTTAGCAAATCCGTAGCGGTGAGACCAATTCCACCAATTTCGGTAGCTGCAATATCCCCTGACAAGCCATGAATATACGTACCTGCCACCATGGCTCTTTCGCACGAGAGGCCCTGCGTAAGAAAGCCACCTATTACACCGGCAAGAACATCGCCTGTGCCCCCCGATGCCAGTGCGGGATTCCCCGTGGGATTTAACCACGCGAGACCGCTTGGAGATGCATTGATAGTGTGCGCTCCCTTGAGCGTAAGATGAACCTTGTGCCTCACTGCAAAATCAATTGACACCAAAACTCTGTGCGATTGGACTTCAGAAGCACTAATTCGATTCAAGCGGGCCATCTCGCCGGGATGAGGCGTAAGAATCAGATCGTTTCGTATTCCTGCGAGTGCGGTTATGTCTTGCGACAGAGCGTTCAGTCCATCGGCGTCTAATACAATTGGTATTCCGATATGTTGTATGAGTTGGTGGACTAATTCGACAGTTCGGGGATGCATCGAAATTCCGGGACCAAGAATCATGGCATCCATGGCAGCCGAAGTTTCCATAATGATTTCGAATCCCGAGGCGTCAATTGTCCCGGCGGGAGTGGCGGGGAGCGAGAGCGTCATGATTTCCGGAGGGCCGGACTCCACGGCATATGCGAGGTTCTCAGGCACAGCGAGAGTGACCTTCCCTGCTCCGGCTCGAAGTCCGGCCGATGCCGCCATAATAGCGGCGCCCATCATTCCTTTTGAACCCGCCACAACGAGTAGATTCCCGGCGTCCCCCTTGTGGGCATCGAATTTCCTCTGAGGCAGGAAGGCAGCCACATCTTCCCGGCCTGCCAGACGCAACGGAATGCTTTCCTCCTCGATGCACTGGGGTGGAATGCCGATGTCCGCGAGGATGACCTCTCCGGCGAGTTGCGCCGCGGGTGACAAAAAATGTCCGCGCTTATACGCACCAAAAGTAACGGTAAGTTCAGCGGCGAGATATGGTGGTGCAGCTGTACCCGTGCTCGCATCCAAGCCCGAAGGAATATCAAGCGCCACAATACGTGTTTTGACTTCAGATAAAGCCGTGAGCGCTTCTCCCACAATACCTCTAGCCGGGGGAGTGAAGCCCGTTCCCATAATGGCGTCCACCACAAGGCCACTATGGATGGCAGCGGATCTGAGGCGGGGGATATCATCTCCGGCCAAAATGCTCTCGACCGGGAGTCTCATTTCATTCAAAACGTTCAGATATACCGCCGAGTCGCCAGAGGCCTCCTCTGGCGGAAAGAGTGTGTGAACGCGCACCCTAGCGCCAAAGTTCTGGAGATGGCGAGCGAGGACAAAACCATCTCCCCCGTTCTTTCCTTTGCCGGCAACAACGAGAACGCGGAGGCCTGATTTTCCGAAACGCTCCCATATAATCTGGGCGGCGCGTCCGCCGGCGGTTTCCATAAGAGACGCAGATGGGATTCCGTAGTTTTCGATGGCGCGCCCGTCTATCCGGCGCATCTCCTCAGTGCTAACAAGGGGAAGCGCCATGTCAGCGTCCCTCGACTAAACGTGTCATCTCTCGCACGGCCGCCTCGAATCCGGCGAATATGGCATGCGATACAATGCTGTGACCGATATTCAACTCCTCAAGATGCGGCAGTGCGGCAATGGGCTCAACGTTCAGATAGGTCAGGCCGTGACCGGCATGGACGCCCATACCCAGAGCGTGTGCTTGCTCTGAGGATTCGCGAAGAGCGGATATTTCGCTTTTAATATCCGCCCTCCCCTGGGCTTCCGAATAAGCCGCCGTATTCAACTCAATGTAATCAGCGCCAAGTTTGTGTGCCGCCTCGATTTGGAGCGGGTTTGGGTCTATAAATAGGCTGACCATGATTTTGGCTTCGCGAAGAGGGTTGATGATAGGGGGCAAAAGATCCATCTGGGCGGCGGCATCTAGACCGCCTTCTGTCGTTACCTCCTCGCGGCGTTCGGGAACGAGGGTGACTTGGTCCGGTAGGCATGAAAGGGCAATTTCTCTCATCTCCTCGAGCGGGGCCATTTCGAGATTGAGTTTTCCTCGCACGACTTTTCGGATTAAATCCAAATCCCGATCCTGGATATGGCGGCGATCCTCTCTGAGGTGAATTGTGATTCCAATCGCGCCCGCCCGCTCCGAGATAAGCGCAGCCGCAACGGGGTCTGGCTCATCAGTCTGGCGTGCTTGACGGACGGTGGCGACATGGTCGACGTTCACACAAAGCTTGGGCATGACTACGCTCCGGGAAAACTAGCTAAACAGTTATCTTCCATGCTAAATGCATGGCGGCAGCGATCATATCGGATATTGGGACCAGTGCCTCTCGCGCGTCTCAAGGCTATTTCCCCGATTAGGTGTGCGGTAGAAATTTAGGCTTGGCCAGGGGCCAAATTCGGAGGAGAAGGCTGGGAACCTTTTTGGGGTCGTGGAGGAGCTTCTTGCTCGGATGAGGGACTATGCGAAACGGATTTTTGAGTGGCCTCGAATTTCTTCTTCCGGGAATTCGGAACTTCACCCGTATCGAGTAGGGTATTGATATCGTCCCTGTCGAGCGTTTCAAATTCGCGAAGCGCCTTGGCAAGCAGGTCCAGTTTGTCGCGATTGTCCTTGAGGAGATTCATCGCTCGGTCATACGCCGATGTGACAAGATCTTTTATTTCTTTGTCGATAGTCATCGCGATGGAATCGCTGTAGTCGCGGGACTGGGAAATCTCCCTGCCGAGAAAAATCTGTTCATTTTTCTTGCCATAGGCGAGTGGGCCAAGTTCATCGCTCATTCCCCACTCGCAAACCATATTTCGGGCAATGCCGGTCGAGGTTTGAATGTCTTGTTTCGCGCCGGTTGTCATTTCATCGAACACAAGCATTTCGGCCGCCCGCCCGCCCATCAGGATATTAAGCTGAATGCGCAGATAGGTCCGGTTCTCGCTGTAGCGGTCTTCCTCTGGAAATGACCAAGTGCTACCCAAGGAAAACCCTCTGGGGATGATCGTTACCTTCTCTATAGGGTCCGAGCCGGGCGTAAGGATCGAAACCAGCGCATGGCCTGCCTCATGATAGGCCGTATTCTCTTTTTCCTTGTCGCTTAGGACGAGGCTTCGCCTCTCCTTGCCCATGAGGACCTTATCCTTGGCTTCAGTCATATCGGTCATTTCAACGGCATTTTTGCCGAGTCCCGCGGCAATCAGGGCGGACTCATTCAGAAGATTAGCCAGATCCGCCCCTGAAAAACGCGGTGTGCCGCGTGCTATGAGTTCAAGATCGACCGAATCGTCAAGTGGAATGTCCTTGACGTGTACATGCAGAATCTGGAGCCGCCCGTTGATATCCGGAAGCGAGACAACAATCTGTCGGTCAAATCGGCCCGGACGAAGAAGGGCCGGGTCCAGGACGTCGGGGCGGTTGGTCGCCGCGACGAGAATTACGCCGTCGTTCGATTCGAATCCGTCCATCTCAACGAGAAGTTGATTGAGTGTCTGCTCGCGCTCATCGTGCCCACCGCCCAGCCCCGCGCCGCGATGGCGGCCCACAGCGTCAATTTCATCTATGAAAATGATGCACGGGGCGTTTGCCTTTCCCTGCTCGAAAAGATCGCGTACGCGCGAGGCGCCTACGCCGACGAACATCTCAACGAAGCCCGACCCACTAATCTGGAAAAACGGTACGTCCGCCTCGCCTGCGATGGCTTTGGCGAGAAGGGTTTTACCCGTGCCCGGAGGGCCAACCAGAAGCACACCCTTGGGGATCCGGGCGCCAAGGCGGGTGAACTTCGGCGGATCGCGGAGAAAATCCACCAACTCCTCAAGTTCGCTCTTGGCCTCTTCAATGCCCGCCACATCCTTAAACGTGATTTTTTTCTTCGAGTCATCGGAAACCAGCCGCGCCTTGCTTTTTCCAAATGAGAGCGCCTTCGAACCGCCCATCTGCATCTGGCGCATGAAGAATATCCACACGCCGATGAGCACCAGCATCGGGAACCAGCTGAGCAGCAAATTCATGTACCACGAGTTTCGCTCGACCGGCTCGGCACTTATCCGCACCCCTTTTCCCCTAAGCGTCGAGATCAAATTGGGGTCTTTGGGTGCATATGTTTGGAATGCTTTGCCGTTGAGGTAGAGGCCCCGGATGTTGTTGCCCTGGACGAGGACTTCACTGATCTGTCCCTGGCCTACAGAGCGCATGAAATCGCTGTAGTCGATGTTTTTGTTCAGCTTAGGGGCACCGTTAAATGCCTGAAAAAGCCCAACCATGATGAGACCAATAATGAGCCAGAGCGCGAGATTCTTATAAAATTGATTCAAGCTATTCTCTCAGAGTAACGGAAAATACGGCTACAACTGGTGAAAGCTATCAGGAAATCCGTATTTCGTCTATCAGCCTTATCCCTTGAGCTCCAGGGCCATGATTTGATCATGTTTTAGTGATTTTTGGCGATATATTCGCCGTTAGCATTATTTTTTTCTCCGTTCCAGATCGCTCTCCAGTTATCGGGGCCCGGTATTTTTTCGATACGAGATAACCAACTACCCAAATAACTTCGTTTCCCGAGGCCAGCACGGGCACACGGTCTCGCTCGGGGCGGTGGACTTTTCGATCAATGAAAAAATCCTTGAGCTTTTTCTCCCCCGAAGCCCCCATCGGATAGAAACGGTCACCCGGTCGCCGGTTTCTAAGAATAACTTCACCGCTCAACAGAGCGGGATCAAGGATGGCCGTCAATGAATTGCCATCTAGTAAAGTATTTTCCTCGCAGATTACAGCCACAATTTCGCACCCCAGTCCCGGATGATGGGTCAAGCCCGGAATAACAAGTGACACCTCATCATCATCAGGAGGCTCCTGATGCATTTCAGGACCCAGATATATGGCTTCGTAGTGCCTCCAGGCTTTCATGTCATCAGCGAGGTCTATTGAGGACGAAGGGCCAGCGCTCAGAGCTAGATGGTCGAGACTCTCGAAGATCTGCTTCAGGGCCCACCTTCTATTTTTGGCGGGAATTACCCGCTCAAGCGCATCTGCCCATAGC
>Ga0209403_10003119_pt1 | contig 19036 bp, 21 predicted proteins | sample ArcticOcean_MG_C_8_FD_187440 | JGI IMG/M metagenome (GOLD analysis project Ga0209403, IMG submission 187440) | Marine microbial communities from western Arctic Ocean - ArcticOcean_MG_CB11_86 (SPAdes) (version 2) | ecosystem: Environmental > Aquatic > Marine > Oceanic | place: Arctic Ocean... | reverse complement strand
CTGACGAATTCACAAGACTGAGCGCAACCCAAATAGTGAAAACAGCGATGATACCGCCGCCAAAGCCATACCAGAAGCCCGAGTACAGAAATGGTCGACGAACATAGCCATTGCTTCCACCTACGAGCTTAATAACCTCTATTTCATTTTGCCGATTATTTATTTCTAGCCGGATCGTATTGCCGATGACTACGATCACTCCAAATCCGAGCAATATAGTTACTATGTCAACCACTCTCAGTATAAGGTTCAGAATAGAGCGTAAGCGTTCGACCCAAGCAGTATCTAATTGTACTAAAGCTGTTTCTTCCATCGCCTCAAGTGCCATGGCGAGTTCTGAAAGATCACTATTTGGTCCGTCTGTTGGACTTATGACTAGAGCATGAGGTAATGGATTTGCTTCTAGCATTTCCAGCGCCTCTCCAAAACCAGAGTAACTTTGGAATTCGGCTAACGCTTCAATTCGGTCGATTAGGATGGCGCTATCCACATCCGATCTTTGTTCAATATTCCGGGCTAGCTCATTGGCATTTTTTTCATCAACGGTCATTTCCAGGTAGATAGTGAAATCTGCCGCAGCATCCCAAGACTCACTCATGACTGAAAGGTTATTGACCATAACCCGTAGTCCAGCAGGTAGTGCTAGAGCTATACCGATAACTACTATGGTCATCAGGCTTCCTAGAGGCTGCTCAGTAATACGCGTAAACGCACTAATAAAATTTTTATAGTGCAACGCTAAATATCGAGATATAAAGTTCATGCTGATAATTCAATGTCCATGTGGTTGAGGCATTTCTACTACTCGCCCTTGGTCGAGCCGGAGCCGCCGATAATGGAGTTTGTCTATGAGCTCAATATCATGGGTTGCTATTAGGATCGTTACACCTACTTGGTTGAAGCGTTCAAATAGCCGCATGATTTCTAGAGAAAGATCAGGGTCAAGATTTCCAGTTGGCTCATCGGCTATAACCAAGGCAGGCCTGCTTGCAATTGCTCTTGCAATACCGACACGTTGCTGCTCACCAGTAGAAAGTGATAGCGGAGAAGATTTTTCATATTCTAGGAGACTAACTTGGTCTAATGCGGCTCGGACGCGGCGGCTTATCTCGCGATGTCTCAGAGGGCCAATAAGCAGTGGTAACGCAACATTATCGAATACGTTTCTGTCTCCTAGAAGCTTGTGATCTTGGAAAACAATGCCGATTTTTCGTCGGAAGTATGGTATTCGTCGTCGAGGAATGCGGGATGTGTTTTGATTGTCTATGAGGACAGTTCCTCTCGTGGGTCGCTCTATCAAAGCAATGAGCTTTAGTAGGGTGCTTTTGCCAGCCCCAGAGGGACCAGTGATGAACGCCATATCACCTTTTTCTAAGTGAAAACTAGCTCCGGAGAGCGCTTCCCGACCGGAGGCGTAACGTTTTCCAACGTTTTTGAAACGGATCATATGTCAGGTTTCTGCAAATAAAGCATTAGCAAAAGCCTGCGCTTCAAATGCGTGTAAATCTGAAATGTTTTCACCTGTTGCTAGGAAGCGAACGGGCAAGCTCAACTCCCTTGCAATTGATAAAAGTATGCCTCCTTTTGCCGTACCGTCTAGCTTTGTTATAACAAGGCTGGTTATTCCGATGGCTTCTTGAAACACCTTAGCTTGTGTTAAGGCATTCTGTCCCTGAGTTGCGTCGAGTACGAGCATTATTTCATGGGGCGCTGAGGGGTCAACACGTGAAATTACCCGGCACATTTTTTTAAGCTGATCCATTAAGCTAGTTGTTGTATGGAGACGGCCAGCGGTATCTGCTATAACGACATCGATGTCGCGTGCACGAGCGGCGCTTAGCGCGTCGAAAATGACGGCAGCAGGATCGGCATTAGGAGCTTGAGAAATGATATTGGATTCCGTGCGATTTGCCCATTCTGTTAGTTGTTCAACAGCTCCTGCTCGGAACGTATCACTGGCAGCGAGCAGTACAGAATGCCCGCATTCCAAAAGGTTTGAAGTCAGTTTGCCTATAGTAGTGGTCTTTCCCACGCCATTCACACCAACTACGAGAATAACGTAAGGCTGGTGTGCCTGGTCTATTACCAAGGGCGCCTCAATTTTTACCAACAGATCACGTACCTTACCCTCGAGTAGGGTGGCAACATTAATTTTTTGCCCGCGATTGGCCGCAGCCTCTTGCTTTACTTCATTAAGCAGCCACATCGTGGTATCTACGCCAACATCGGCTAGGAGTAGCTGTGTTTCTAGTTCCTCAAAGACATTTTCTGCAGTTGTACCAACGAAAACTCCACTCGAGTCTGAGTTAAGTTTGATCCTGCTAAGTTTTATCGCTGACTTAACTCTGTTTAGGAATTTAGGGATTTTTAGGCTAAATGATGACGTCATAAGTTTGATATTAGATTTAATACCCTCACACTGAGGCGTAAAGTTGTTACAGGATTATACTGGGCAATGACTCTTCCTCAACGCTAAAGACAGAGAGACTATCCGTGCGAAAGAATCGTTCATCTGCTTTTGATAGCGTCCGGATTGTTGGAGGGCAATGGAGGGGGAGAAGAATAGAGGTATGCCAAAACACATCAGTTCGACCAACGCCGGATCGAGTACGGGAGACCCTGTTTAACTGGTTATCAAGCGCACTTCCTAGCGCGCGCTGTTTAGACTTATTTTCTGGCACTGGTGTACTGGGATTTGAGGCTTTATCCCGCGGGGCTGATGAAGCATGGTTGATTGAGAACGACCCGAGGCTCGTGAAATCTCTGGAGGAGCAGTCGATACTTCTCGACGCAAATGCGCGGGTAATAAAGGCTGACGCTTTGGAAATCATTTTAAAGGCACCAAGCAAATTATTTGATATTATTTTCGTGGATCCACCGTACACGATGAATTTATCCGAGGTTCTGTTGCAGTTATCGTCTTGGGTAAGCCCTGACAATCTAGTTTATGTAGAGCGTCAGGCCAAGCCCCGTATGTACCCGATCGAGCAATTGGCAGATTCTCATCCCAGTGCGATAGTAAGAAAACAGGGTCTGGCTGGCCAAGTTGCATACGGACTATTAACGCTCAAGAAATGACGTTAGGACATTGTCAAGCGTAGAATGTATTCAATATTGACTTTGTATCGATATCGCTTATGACTGTCAGTGCCGTCTATCCAGGGACCTTTGATCCCTTCACGCTAGGCCATGCAGATTTAGTGCATAGGGCCGCGCTTATCTTTGACCAGGTTGTTGTTGCCATTGCAGCTAGTCCAGGCAAGATGCCGTTATTTTCGCTTGATGAACGGGTAGCGCTTGCGCGTGAAGTGCTAAAGCCTGTTTCGGGGGTTGTTGTGACTGGCTACGATGGGCTGACTGTGAATTTTGCCCATAAAAATAATTTACAGGTAATCATTCGTGGACTACGAGCAGTTTCAGATTTCGAGTATGAATCTCAGCTTGCAACCATGAACCGTCATCTGACTGACAAAGTTGAGACCGTGTTCCTAACGCCTACGGAAAACTTCGCCTACATATCATCTAGCCTCGTTCGGGAAGTTGCGCAGTTTGGCGGTGATATTAAAAAATTTGTACATCCCTATGTAGCTGATGCACTTAAAGCTAAATTTGTAAAGTGAATTTATGATGCTGGAGTTAGTTAGAGGCAGATTTTTTTTATTGGTAGTTATGCTAAGCGTGATTGTTTGTACACGCTCAAACGCGCTACCTAATAGAGCCGCGGTTGCCAGTGCACATCCGTTAGCAAGTGAGGCAGGGATAGAAATTCTTGCTCGTGGGGGAAATGCATTTGATGCGGCGGTGGCAGTTAGCGCAGCTTTAGGTGTTGTGGAGCCCTATGGTTCAGGGTTAGGTGGCGGCGCTTTTTTCCTGTTGCACCGTGCCTCCGATGATAAAGACATCATGATAGACGGTCCTGAGGTGGCGCCTGCCGCTGCCCGAGTGGATATGTATCTTGATGAGAAGGGTGAACCGCTTCCAGGCGCCTCACGTGATGGACCGCTAGCAGCTGGCATTCCTGGTTTGCCAGCTGCGCTTGTGCACTTAGCCGAAAACTATGGACGTTTGCCGCTTAGCGAGTCTTTGCAGCCAGCTATTCGGTTTGCGGAGCAAGGGTTTCCCGCTTATGACTGGCATGTGAGCCGATTAGAACGGCTTGCAAGCGGCATGAATGATTCGGCGCAAAGGGTGTTCCTTCCGGCTGGCAAAATACCTGTCGTAGGCAGTGCAATCTATCAGGTGGACCTTGCTGAGACATTACGTTCCCTAGCGCATGAAGGACATGATGGCTTCTATAAGGGACCAGTAGCGAAAAAATTACTTGAAGGGGTGCAAAGAGATGGCGGAATCTGGAGTGAGCAGGACTTAGCCAGCTATCAAATTGTTGAACGTGAACCTCTTATAGGCTCGTATAGAGGAGTGACTATTCTATCTGCGCCACCTCCGTCGGCCGGTGGAGTCGGACTAATTAACATGTTCAATATGCTTTCTGGATATGATATTAAAGGTGTAGGCACCGTCACGCGGGTGCATCTTTTAGTGGAAATTATGCGGCGTGCATATCGTGATCGTGGGCAATATCTCGGAGATCCAGGTTTTGTTGATATGCCCTTAGATATGCTATTGAGCCCGTTTTACGCAGTAGGTCAACGTACAAATTTGCGTCTTGATCGGGCCACTCCAAGCACTAGCTTGCCTGGAGTGCAGCCAATACAACCAGCGGGGGGAAATCAAACAAGCCACTTTTCTATTTTGGATATGGATGGGAACATCGTGGCTGCAACGCAATCGATCAACTTTTCCTATGGCAGTAAATACATGGCTGCTGGTACAGGCGTTCTTTTGAATAATGAAATGGACGATTTTTCAAAGAAACCCGGCGCACCAAATGGTTATCAGCTATTAGGTTCAGATGCCAACAGTATCCAGCCAGGTAAGCGGATGTTATCGAGTATGACACCGACCATTTTAAGAAATGGTGAGGGCGTAGCAATTCTGGGAAGTCCCGGAGGTAGTCAAATAATTACAATGGTTTTTCTTTCAGGGTTGGCTTGGATTGAAGGGGCTGATGCGAACGAAATGGTGTCTCGCCCGCGTTTTCATCATCAGTATTTTCCAGATCAGATTTTTTTTGAGAATGCTTCTCTTTCAGGTGCAGAAAGAGCTGCGCTGGAGCTAATGGGACACAGGTTGGAGTTAAATCAGCGAACAGCGGGCAATGGCAACCTTCAGATAGTCACATGGGATCGCATCACGCATGCTGTGCATGCAGCATCAGACCCGCGTGGTATTGGAGAGCCTCGTTACTTCAAGCCTTAAAAATATTTTTTGCTTATAGGGCTGATTAGTTCAATTAGCGTTGACAGTTACTACAGTAATAGGTTGATCGTTGGTTGATAGAATGCACTTTGATGTATTCCGCGCATCGCGGACAAGGCTGACCTTCTTTGCCGTAGACTGATAGCGATAATTGGAAATATCCAGGTCGCCCATCACTTCCGACAAAATCTTGAAGTGTCGTGCCACCCTTCTGGATTGCAGCATTTAGAACTTGTTGGGCTTCCTCTACAAGGCGTGTTAGCCGCGTTAAAGAAATTGTTTTAGCCGATCGAATTGGGTGAATACCTGCTTTAAATAACGATTCGTTTGCATAGATGTTGCCTATGCCAGCTACGATACGGCTATTCATCAAAAGCTGTTTTATCCCCACGCGACGATTACGAGAGATATTCCAGAGGTATTTGCCTGTAAAGTTGGGTCCGAGAGGCTCTGGACCCATATTCCTTAAAAGCCAATGTTCTTCAGGCTGGTTAGAGTAGTGAAGACTGCCAAATCGGCGTGGATCGTTGAATCGAAGCAACTCGCCAGATTTGAATAGAATATCAACATGATCATGTTTCAGGGGTGTTGAGGGATTAGCGAGGTAACGTAGACTACCTGACATGCCCAAATGCAAGACCAAGGTGCCTGCTGTTGTTAATATCAGCAGATACTTGCCTCGTCTCGTGATGTTAACTATTAGCTGATGCTGCATTCGATCAGCGAGTGTGGGGTCGACCGGCCATCGAAGACGCGGCTCGTGAATTAATATTTTTTCTATGTTTTTTCCGACTATTAAGGGCGCTAGTCCCCTACGAGTCGTCTCGACTTCCGGTAATTCAGGCATTATTCAAGTTTATGCGACTAAATTAAATGTCGCCAGAAACAGCTTTGACAAGAGAGAGCCTTAGGCGCCGGAGTGGTCCGCACCCTTATTTAATTTTGGTCTCTTTATATAGGACATGCTTCCGCACTCTGGGATCATACTTTTTGGTTTCCATCTTTTCGGGATGAAGCCGTTTATTTTTTGTGGTGGTGTAGTAGTGTCCTGTCCCAGCAGAGGACATGAGTCGAATTTTTTCTCTCATTAACTCATACCCCTAGATTTCACCGCGTTTGCGAAGGTCTTTCACTACCTGATCAATTCCAAGCTTATCAATAATTCTGAGTCCTTGATGTGAAATTTTAAGCTTGATAAAGCGCTTTTCGTTTTCTAGCCAGAACCTTTGAGTATGCAGGTTTGGCAAGAAGCGTCTCCGCGTCCTGTTTTTTGCGTGAGAAACATTGTTTCCCGACATTGGATGTTTTCCAGTGATTTGGCAGACTCTTGACATGAGATCGGGTCCCATAGCGGTACGAGGATAAGGCCGGGCACTATACCTGTTGATTGGGGCAGGTTCCACCCTTACATGACTACTATTTATCAGGCGATGGTTCTAGCAGTACTCTTTTCGAGCTAATATTTTTGTGAAAACATAATGATATAAGGCTGAATGCTTTGAAGCTATTCGCTACCGGCGTAGACTGTTTGCCCAGCCGAATATTATGTTCTGTTTCTTGGTTCGGAATTTGTCCATGCAAAAAAATGAGAATCACAATGGATTGAGGATAATCCTCGGTGTTACCGGCGGCATAGCTGCGTATAAGAGTCTTGACCTGGTCAGACGACTCAGAGAGCGGGGTGCCGAAGTTCAAGTGGTGATGACCCAGTCTGCTAAAACATTTATATCGCCATCAGCCTTCCAGGCTGTTTCGGGTCGGCGGGTTCGAGATGATCTTTGGGATGAGGCCGCTGAGGCCGCTATGGGGCACATAGAATTAGCTCGTTGGGCTGATTTAGTGTTAATAGCACCGGCGACTGCAAATGTCATGGGTTCATTAGCGGTTGGTTTGGCTGGAGATCTTTTAACGACGTTAGTTTTAGCTGCGCAAGTTCCTGTTATTTTGGCTCCTGCGATGAATCAGGCTATGTGGGCTAACCAGGCCGTACAACAAAATCGAACGCTACTGGAGGGTCGTGGGATTCGTTTTCTAGGGCCAGCCGAGGGTGAGCAGGCCTGTGGAGACCAAGGTCTAGGTCGCATGGTTGAGCCGACAGATATTGTTCAAGCGGTTTTTGAAGCGCCGATTCAGGTTGCTTCGCAGTCCTTGAAAGGGCTCACAACTGTCATTACTGCAGGTCCAACGCGGGAGCCTATAGACCCGGTGCGATATATTACAAACAGAAGCTCGGGGAAAATGGGGTTTGCTTTAGCCGCTGCAGCGCAACAGGCTGGTGCTCATGTGATCCTCGTTAGTGGTCCGGTATCAATCGATACGCCGCCTGGTGTTGATAAGGTTGAAGTAGAAACGGCTGAAGAGATGTATGAGGCTGTGCATCTGCGAGTCAAAGAGGCTGATCTATTTATTGCCTGTGCAGCCGTGTCTGATTATAGACCTGTAACAGAGGCTAACGAGAAATTAAAACGAAAGGAAACAACTTTGAGTCTTGAATTGGTCCGTTCACCTGATACGTTGGCAAGTGTTGCTAAACTTGATAATGGTCCTTTCACAGTTGGTTTTGCTGCCGAGACCCAGAACGTCACAAAAAATGCTCGCGCCAAATTGATTAAAAAAAGACTCGATATGATTGCAGCAAATCGTGTCGGGCCTGATTGTGGTTTCGATCAGGAAACTAATTCGCTCAAAGTTTTCTGGAAAGACGGGGATATAGAATTGGAACAGGCATCAAAGCCTGTAATAGCTAGAAGGTTGGTCCAGTTAATTGCTGAGTGTTATCGCTCTGTGCCCTCAAAACGCAGCGCATCTCAAGACGTATAAATCTCAAACCTGGAGCTGCCTATGTCTAATTCATATTCCCGGCCTATTCGGCTCAAAGTGCTTGATGAACGACTTGGGTCAGAGATTCCTCTACCCGTGCGCGGCACGAATGGTTCAGCGGGAGTTGATTTGCGGGCGTGCTTAGATACAGCGTTGGAACTCAAGCCTGGGGATTGTGAGTTAATTCATTCCGGCCTGGCTATACATATAGAAGACCCACATTTAGCAGCGATTATCCTTCCTCGTTCGGGGCTTGGTCACAAGCACGGAATTGTGCTTGGGAACCTAGTGGGTCTGATTGACTCAGATTACCAAGGTGAGTTATTAATATCTTGCTGGAATCGTGGAACCAAGACGTTTTTTATAGAACCTGGAGAACGTATTGCCCAGCTTGTAGTAGTTCCAGTGGTTCAAGCAGAGTTTGAGTTAGTAACGTCTTTTGAGGAAAGTAGCCGTGGTGTTGGCGGTTTTGGGCACACTGGAAGCAAGTGATAAGGGTGATTACGCTGATTTATCTGGGGTTGCGCCATAACGATTCCTATACTCGCGTACGGCGGGAAGGAATTTTACTAATTCGCCGCTGCTTTCTAAGTGATTAACCAGATCACTAAGCGACACAATACTTTGTACTGGTACACCGATTCTGTTTTGAAGTTCCTGCACTGCTGAAAGTTGACCTTCGCGTCCAATCTCTTCTCGGTCTAGTGCTACGAGAATGCCTGCTGGTTCAGCACCTTCAGCATGGATTATCTCAACTGCTTGAGTTGCCGCTGTTCCAGCCGTAATAACATCGTCTAATATCAGTACTCGGCCTGTAATATCTGCGCCGATATTTGCACCTCCCTCACCGTGAGTTTTCGCTTCTTTGCGGTTATAAGCAAAGGGATAATCAATGCCATGGTTTTCAGCCAGTGTGGCAGCGGTAAGTGTAACCAGACTGATTCCCTTATAGGCTGGGCCAAATAGCATATCGAACTTAATATCAGTTTTGCTCAGTGCAGATGCATAGCATTGCCCTAAACCGGCTGCTGCATGGCCAGTATTGAAAAGACCGGCATTGAAAAAATAGGGGCTTATACGCCCTGACTTTAATTCAAATTCTCCAAACCGTAGCGCACCATACTTTAGCGCTAAATTCAGGAATTGCGTTTTATAATTTTTCATGATGAATAAGCACTGATGTCAATATCATACAAGGCTTCAATAAAAGGAGAGAGATATGTTTGTGTTCTATTTGCTGGTTTGAATTGAATTGTTTGGTTCGGACCATGGCGCAACTGCCAGTAAGAGCAGCATTCCAGGCACTGCAAATAGTGCGCACAGGAGAAAAAAGTTGAAATAACCAATTGTCTCTACTATGAACCCAGTTGTCGCATTAGCAAAGGTCCGTGGTACTGCCATAAGACTCGTTAGCAGTGCGAATTGCGTTGCGGTAAAGCGACGGCTAGTTTGTTTTGCCATGAAAGCTGTAAGGGCAACCGTTCCTAAGCCAACCCCAATATATTCGACACTCGCTGCTGCGATTAATACATAAAGATTGTTGCCGATTTTGGCAAGTACTGCATATCCAAAAATAGAAATTATTTGAATAAACCCAAAAATCCATAGAGCGCGATTTATGGATAATCGTAACATCAGTAGTCCGCCAAGCAGAGCTCCAGTAATGGTAGAGCCAAGAATTACGAATTTGGCTATTACGCCTATTTCGGTCAGAGTAAAACCAAGATCGATGAAAAAAGGGGTTTGCAGTGCGACAGCCATGTTGTCGCCAAGCTTGTAAAGAAACATAAAGCAAAGTATGAGCAGGGCTGATTTAACCCCATCCCGGCGGAAAAACTCTGTGAAAGGTTCAACAATAGCTTCTCGGACAGTACGTGGAGCTATTCGATCATCAGAGCTTTCTGGTATTAGCAATGTAGTGATGATTCCAAGAATCATAAATATTCCCACCAGCCAGAAAACGGTTGTCCATGGTAGAAAATCTGCTAGTACGAAACCAAGTGAGCCTGGAACCAGTGATGAGCCACGGTAAGCATTGATAAAAATAGAGTTTCCCGTGCCCAGTTCATCATCCGCAAGTAGTTCTCTACGATAGGCATCAAGCACTATGTCCTGTGTGGCGCTAAACAAAGAAGTTAGAAAGACTAGCCAGATTACTGCGGTCAGGTTTTCATTCGGGTTAAAGGCCCCGAACTGAGTTATGCATAATAGAAGTAGACATTGGCTAGCTAACGCCCAACCGCGTCGTCGACCAAGGAAGGGTAAGCTAAAGCGATCTAGAAATGGTGCCCACAGAAATTTCCATGTATAAGGCAGCGTAACAATTGCAAAAAGGCCGATCGTAGCGAGGTTGACGCCTTCAGTACGCAACCATGCTGGTATAAGTTGCACCAACACATAAAGAGGCATTCCAGACGAAAAGCCCTGAAACACACAGATGAGCATGTGGCGATTCAGAAGAATCTGCTGCCAGGATCGACGCTCTGCTTTAGAGTGAGCAATCAAGATACGGCCTTGTCATAGATAAGGTAGTTCTAAGTTGTAACCGACAGATAGCATGCGCTCTATTTAAGGCAACAACACTAGCCATTATGAATCCTATCAAGCTTAACTTGGTATCAATGTAGTTGAAATTATGACGTTAACCAACCACCTAGAATTAGGCTGTCAAGTTGAGAATGAGCCATGAGCACTGTTTTATGTGGCTTAGAGGAGATTGCAGATCCCGGTAGCCGACAGTTCACCTGGGGTGAAGGTTTGTGGTCACTTGAGTTTTTCGTAGTTAGAAAAAATGGTGACGTTTCCGGGTTCGTAAATCGGTGCCCCCATGCTGGCCACGCTTTAAATTGGCAAAAAGATCGTTTTCTAACCCAAGAACATGATTTGATTATATGCAATTCGCATGGGGCACGTTTTCGGATTGTGGATGGCGTGTGTGTGAGTGGTCCTTGCATTGGCTTAGGTCTTAAAACGATAACCCTCGGTATTAAAGAAGAGCAGATTGTGGTTGAGGCGCAAGAATTGGATGATTTGTTAGGCCAAAGAATGAAAGAGTTTATCTCTGCTGATTAAGGGTCTAGGAATTAAATTTACTTCAAACGAAAGTAAAGCTCTGTCACATTATGACCAAGTTTTCTGCCGCGTCTCTCAAATTTTGTGGGTGGTCTATAAAGGAGCGGAAGACTTTCGTCTTCGGTTGAAAGAGAGAATTGCTTATTGTTTTTTAATACCTCCTTTATGTGTAGAGCATAATCATCCCAATCAGTTGTGATGTGCAGCACTCCATCAGCCTTCAATACACGGCTTACATTCTGAATAAAGGAAGCTTGTACAAGCCGTCGCTTATGATGGCGTTTCTTCGGCCAGGGATCGGGAAAAAACAGGTTAACTGCATTGAACTGACAATCCAGCAGCATTTCGTCAAGAACCTCAACAGCATCGTGTGGAATGATTCGCACATTGGCAATATTTGCACGTTCGAGCAGTAGCAGTAAGTGTCCAATTCCGGGTTCATGCACTTCTATACCAAGGTAATCTATGGTCGGATTATTAGCTGCTAAGGTTAGTAACGCCTCACCATCACCAAAACCAATATCCAGTACTCGGAGAGCTTCGCGTTCAAATATATATGGCATATCAATTGGACCTCCAAAGGGTATCCCCCAACGAGGTAATAATTGGTTTAGTGCTTTCTGTTGGGCGTTTGTCAGTCGACCAGAGCGATTAACAAAGCTCCGCACTTTTCGATAAGGTTGTTCGGTCATATCAGAGATTCTAGGCGCATGGAAGCAAACAGTCTTGCTTCGTGCTGTAGAATTAATGCGGTTTCCTATAGTGGGGGTAGTTCAATAGTAGAACCTGAGCTTCTCAAGCAGTCGGTAGAGGTGACGGTCACCCATCGGAGCGATAAGACAATTAATAGTCTGTGCGGGCGTCGTATAATGGTATTACCCTAGCTTCCCAAGCTAGAGACGAGGGTTCGATTCCCTTCGCCCGCTCCAGTTACGAATTTAAATCAGGTAAAGGTATGGTGCGAATAGTATTAATACTGTGTTGCGTATTTGTTAGTGCTGTAGTTGCGGCGGCAATTTTGCAATCTGTTGAAGTTAAATATGAAGGAAAACGTTATCAACTGGTATCTGAGAGTCAGTTGAGCGCACCTATAGAGGCCGTATTCGATGTGTTGGTTGACTATGATCAGTTTGAGAAAATTTCTAGTATTTATGAGGATTCTGGATATATGGATTCAAGTCCTGATGGAGACACACTGGCTTATACGATCATAAGAGGTTGTGTTCTGTTTTTTTGTAAAAGTTTTCGCCGTATTGAACGACTTGAATTAAATCCACCTGTTTTTATTCGTGCCATTGTTTTGCCGGAGCAAAGTGATTTTCGGTACTCGGTTTCCGAGTGGAAACTGGAATCTAGAGACGGAGGAACTTTCGTTATATTTTCTTTGGAAATGGAACCTGATTTTTGGATACCTCCCGTCATTGGACCCTGGGTAATTAAGAAACGTTTAGAGCAAGATGCGCGTCCTGCGTTAGATAGAATCGAAAGGATAGCGCAGGAAAAGACCAGATTAAGCATCGCGCCATAGTGAATGAGTTTGCAACGCAACTAATCAGTTGGTTCAACCGATTCGGTCGCCACGATTTGCCTTGGCAAACAGATATCACTCCCTATCGGGTGTGGGTTTCTGAAATCATGTTGCAACAGACTCAGGTCGTTACCGTTATTTCCTACTTCAATCGGTTCATGGAAAAATTTCCGTCAGTTGAAGTGCTGGCGGCCGCCGAACTGGATGATGTGCTCGTGCTTTGGGCTGGACTTGGTTATTACGCAAGGGCCCGCAATTTATACAGGGCTGCCAATCTCATAACAACGAATAAAAATAATTCTTTTCCCAAAACAATCGAGGGGCTTATGGCCTTACCGGGAATCGGTCGCTCAACGGCAGGCGCAATAGTAGCGATTGCTTACGGCAAGCATGCACCGATATTGGATGGCAATGTAAAGCGGGTGCTGGCTCGTTATTATGCGGTGGAAGGGTGGCCCGAGCAGACAGCAGTCAAAAAACAGCTTTGGGAGTTGTCTGAAAAAAGCACACCGACGAATAGGGTTGCTGACTACACGCAAGCTGTAATGGATCTTGGCGCGACCGTGTGTATGCGTGCACGGCCTCGCTGTGACGAATGTCCCGTGAACGGGAGCTGTGTGGCTAGAAAAAGGGATCTACAAGAGTTTATTCCTGGACGAAAGCCCCGTAAAAAACGTCCACGCCGGGAAATCAGAATGCTGCTTGTCGAAGATTTTCAACAGAGAATTCTTCTTGAAAAACGGGCGCTGAAGGGGATTTGGGGAGGGCTTTACAGCTTGCCTGAACTTCCAGCGGGGGAAGATCCAAGTCTTTGGTGTGATCGGAATCTTGGTGTGCAGGCTGATACGCAAACGGTCCTGAAAACCTTGGATCATTCATTCACTCATTTTGATCTAAGCATCCATCCTCTATTGGTCCGAGTCTCTAACATATCATGTGAAACTCTCGCTCAAGAGGGATGGCTCTGGTATAACCCGACTGAAGAGATTCAGGTCGGTGTAGCATCGCCCGTTGCAATCTTATTGAGATCGCTCCTATCAACAGAGGAACAGAAGAAATGAGCCGAACCGTTAACTGCGTATTGCTGGGCATCGAATCAGAAGGGTTAGATCGACCCACTTACCCTGGAGACCTTGGTCAAAGAGTATTTGATAATGTATCTAAATTGGCCTGGCAACGTTGGCTCGGACATCAGACCATGCTGATAAATGAGAATCGATTAACCCCAATTGAGCCTAAGGCGCGTCAGTTCCTTGAGCAGGAAATGGAAAAGTTTTTCTTTGGCGAAGGCTCTGAGAAACCATCGGGATTCTCCGCAGAATCACAAGATAAATCATGAGCTTCTTAGTCAATCGATAGCATTTTTTGTTGCGCTATCGATTCATGCGGTTCTCGATCAGTTCATCTACAACCGCAGGCTCTGCTAAGGTTGATGTGTCACCAAGTTCATCGTAAGCATTCTCGGCAATCTTACGGAGAATACGTCGCATGATTTTTCCCGAGCGAGTTTTTGGAAGCCCCGGTGCCCATTGGATATAGTCTGGGCTCGCAATCGGACCAATTTTCTTTCTGACCCATGCAATAAGCTCCTTGCTTAGGGATTCATCAGGCAGTTCTCCTGTATTTAGAGTGACATATGCATAAATACCCTGGCCTTTTATGGCATGAGAAAATCCGACCACGGCTGCTTCAGCAACCTTTGGATGCGCTACCAAAGCGCTTTCAACTTCAGCGGTACCCATGCGGTGTCCTGAGACGTTGATAACATCGTCCACACGACCGGTAATCCAGTAATACCCATCCGAATCTCTTCGAGCGCCATCGCCAGTAAAATACGTACCAGGAAATTGACTGAAATAGGTATCAATAAAGCGCTGATGATCTCCATAGATACTGCGCATCTGACCAGGCCAACTATCGAGTATGACCAGGTTCCCCGCTGCGGCCCCATCGAGAAAGTTACCTTCGCGATCTACAATGGCTGGCTTAACGCCAAAGAATGGAAGAGTGGCAGACCCGGGTTTAAGCGCTGTAGCACCAGGTAGCGGGGTCAACATAATGCCGCCAGTTTCAGTTTGCCACCAGGTATCAACGATTGGACATCGCTCTTCACCCACTACTCTGTAATACCATTCCCAGGCTTCAGGATTTATTGGTTCACCCACCGTTCCTAGTAACCGGAGTGTCGATCTAGAACATCGTTTTACAGGACCTTCGCCATCTCGCATCAGTGCACGAATGGCGGTCGGTGCAGTATAGAAAATATTGACTTTGTGTTTGTCGACAACTTGCCAGAAGCGGCTGGTATCAGGGTAGTTCGGGACCCCCTCAAACATCAGAGTTGTTGCACCATTGGCTAATGGTCCATAGACGATGTAGGAGTGACCGGTTACCCAACCAACATCTGCAGTACACCAGTAAATATCACCATCATGGTAATCGAACACATGTTGGTGAGTCATAGCGGCAAACATTAAGTATCCACCAGATGTGTGAAGCACCCCCTTTGGTTTTCCTGTTGAGCCAGAGGTATACAAAATAAAGAGAGGATCTTCAGAATTCATTACCTCGACTGGGCAGTTTGCGTCTGCTGAAGCTGTGATTTCGTCGTACCAGTGATCACGGTTATCTGTCCAGCCTATTTTACCGCCTGTTCGTCTTACCACGACTACTGTATGCACATGATTTTCTGGCAAACCTTCTAACGCCGCATCCACGTTTGCCTTGAGCGGTATTTTTTTGCTTCCCCGTAACCCTTCGTCAGCTGTTATAACCACGTTAGAGGCGCAATCTTCAATTCTTCCCCTAAGAGCTTCCGGAGAAAACCCACCAAAGACGACAGAATGAACGGCACCAATTCGAGCGCAAGCTAGCATGGCTACCGCCGCTTCAGGAATCATTGGCATATAGATAGTGACCCGATCACCTTTCTTGATTCCTAGACCGCGCAATGCGCTGCCAAGTCGACACACGCGGTCGTGAAGTTCTTTGTAAGTGATATGCGCTTCTTCGCTGGGGTCATCACCTTCCCAGATGATGGCTGTTTGTTCTCCGCGTGCTTCTAAATGTCGGTCCAGACAGTTCGCCGCAACGTTGAGTTCTCCATCCCCAAACCAGCGTATATGTAAGTCTGATGCGTCATAAGAAACATCTTTTATTTCTGTGAATGTCTTAATCCAATCTAAACGCATCGCCTGTTTTCCCCAGAAGACAACAGGATCTTCGACGGATGATTTGTAGAGGTTTTGATATGTTGATTTATCTGTCCAAGCTTCGGCGGCAACGCTATTTGCTACCGGATAAATTTTTTCTTCACTCATAGCTTTTTTTATCCTCTATTAACCCTCAGTTGAGGTGTTTCTGAGCTTTTGAATTCTGTATCTATGATTATAGCGAGGAAAAACACTAGGCTGATGGTCTTGACTCGCCGTAAGTCGTACCGGTCTAATACGGTCACCTTTTAAGGCCAGGTAGCTCAGTTGGTAGAGCAGCGGACTGAAAATCCGCGTGTCGGTGGTTCAATTCCACCCCTGGCCACCATTTTATTCAAAAACTTACGGCAGTCTATCCGGCTGCCGTAAGTTTTTGTGTGTAATTTTGGTGTAACGATGTCGCTTATAGGGCGGGGCCGAAAGCTTCTTTGAGAATGACTTTGTGAAGATATTCTGTATTGGCTCGTGTCATGACGATCCCTCCCTCGGTCATTGTTTTTTTCGAGGACGCTCTATGGCGCTGCACAGGAAAAATTGTCGGCCTCGTTGACGCTCCCGGTGCCGTCGTAACGCGGAACCTGCGGGTATGGGCACAATGGGCGTGTGCGCAAGACCTCTCCGTTCTCGCGCTGAGTCGCCAGCACGGCCGCTGGCGCTCTACCATCTTCACGCCACTGCTCGAGCACGCTGAGCATGTCGAACTCGTTCGGCCCGTGCCCGCCGCCGCAATGGCCCATGCCTGGCACCATGTAAAGTGCCACGCCTTCTTCGGTGCGCTCCTTACCGAGCGTATCGACAACCTGTTCGTAGTAGTCGATCGAGCCTGCCGGCGGAATGTTTTGATCCGCCCAGCCATGATAGATCAGTAGGCGCCCGCCACCGTTAATGAATGGTTCGAGATCGGCAGACGTTGCTGCGTAAATCCCACCGTCAACTTCGCGTGCGTAGTCGAGATGCTCGACAACACTGATGTCGAGGAAATTGAAACGCTCATCGGGGAACAAGACATGCTGGAACAAGCTGATGTACATGGGGTGTGGCTCTCTGGCAGCAACATGTTCCCAGAGCAGCTCGCTGCCCGGCTCCATGCCCGTCGTCAGGATCTCGCCTGTTCGAGGGTCGGTGATCGTCGAGTAAATCTCGCGCGCGGCCGTAACCTGCGACTCGCTCAAGCAAGCGCTCGTTTCGCCACTCTTGCATTGGAGCGCACCCGGATCGAAATCGCAGCCGACTGGGTCGCTGATGAGCTGGTCTTCTAGGCCGTCACGCGCATCGCACATTTGCATGGCCGCCTCGTGAATTAGGGTGAAGTCCGCGCGCTCTAGATAACTTTCCGGTGTCTCGTGCGTCGCCCGAATCATGCCGAGCGTCTGGAAGGCTACGTCCGTTCGATCGTAACCCGGCGCGCCGGCAATGATCGCATCGAAGTCGTCTGGATAGCGCTGAGCCTCCATGAACGATTGTCGCCCGCCACCGGAGCAACCGTTGAAGTACGAATAATCCGGCGCTGTACTGTAGAACGCGTCAACCGTTGCCTTACCCTGAACGGCCATCTGATGCACCGCGCGAGAACCGAAGTCGATGAGTTTCTCCGGATGACCGATCGCGAAGCTCGCATCGCTCCCGGTGTGCCCGGTGTCGGTCGAAGCGGTTGCATACCCGCGGCGTATACCGTTACCCAATGCGTTGTACTGTATCGAACCGCCCCAGGCACCGTTGCCGACGGCGAGAAATTTGCCGTTCCAACCAGACATCGGTAGCCAAACCTCAGTCTTGATGTCGGAGTCCCCTGTCGGTGCGATTGTAAGCTCGACACGGCAAAACGCCGGCAAGTTCGCCTGCGAAGGGTGGCCGTCCGGCGGCATGAACTGCCCGGACGTCACGGGAATCGACGAAGTCACGGTCGTGGCATTCAACTTTAACGACGAAGCAAGGCTTGCGCACATAGTCGGCGCGTCTTGCGCGTGCGCGGAAACGGCCCATAGTGCAGCACTAGCGACGATGACACTTCTCATAGTGGCTCTCCTTCGGCGACGTCCGGTCGCGCTCATTCTCCTGACGATAGTATGCTCAAGGTACCCTGCTCTGCCAGCAGCCAACGCGCCGTCGTGGCGTAGCTTCACGTCAGACAGATATTCCCCAAAGCTCCAACGCGTTGCCACCGACAATTGCAATCTTCTCCGCATCGCTCAATCCCGGCGTTTCTAGCACGTGATCGATGGGCCGATCGGCCCACGTGTACGGATAATCCGAGCCGACCACGACGTGATCCGCGCCGTACTGCGCAACCAGGTGCTGCAAATTCTCGCTCGTAAAGACGAGTGAGTCGAAGTACATGTCCCTGAGGTAGTCCGTCGGCCGGCGTTCGAGCGTCTTATTGCAGTTTTGCGGAGATCGCTCACAGCCGTAGTCGGCGCGATCCGCATACGAGGCGATATAACCGCCACCGTGGGCTGATGCGACCTTGAGATTCGGGAACCGGTCGAGCACGCCTTCGAAAATCATATGCGACAGTGCGAGTGTCGTGTCGAGAGGATTGCCGATGACGTTGCTCAGGAAGCCGTTGCCCTGCAGCCGATTCAGCTCCGGCACGCCGAGCGGATGAACCCAGATCGGCACGTCGAACTCCTCGACCGCTGCCCAAAATGGATCGAAGCGATCCGCACCAAGCTCCTCCTCGGCGACATGACCGCCGAGCGAAACACCCTTCAGGCCGTACTCCCTGATTCCCGTCGCGAGCTGCTCGGCGGCGAGCTCGGGATGCTGCAAGGCGACGCTCGTCATCGCGACGAGCCGGTCAGGGTAACGCGAGCAGATCTCGGCGAGGCCGCGATTCTGATAGTCGATAACCCGACGCGCATCGTCAACGTCGAGGCTGTACCAGAATGGATTGACGCTCAAAATCTCGACGTCGATACCCCATTGGTCCATCAGCGCGATGCGGCTATCGTCGATGATGAGGTTGGCGTTGTTGTTCGGCGTCGTCGTGCCGAGGAGCTCCATCGTGCCCGGGATGATCGTATGCGTGTGCACGTCGACGGTTGTCACCCGCTGCCCGCCGATCCTGATCTCGCGCCTTCCCTGC
>Ga0209403_10003118_pt1 | contig 19038 bp, 20 predicted proteins | sample ArcticOcean_MG_C_8_FD_187440 | JGI IMG/M metagenome (GOLD analysis project Ga0209403, IMG submission 187440) | Marine microbial communities from western Arctic Ocean - ArcticOcean_MG_CB11_86 (SPAdes) (version 2) | ecosystem: Environmental > Aquatic > Marine > Oceanic | place: Arctic Ocean... | reverse complement strand
GGATTTTTCTTCAGGAGGATCTTCAGGTTCGCTGGCCGTGTCCTCGGCAGGAATCTGTTCCGCTACAACCGATCGGCCGGCTGAATTCAAGATTGATATCGAGGCCCTGCCAGAAGATGGCGATGCACCAATTGAAACCCACTCCCGGAATTAACCCGGGTTAGCGCTTCAGGTTGCTTGTGCCATTCCACATCCGGCACTATCGCCGGGACGACAGTGTGAAGAACTGCATATGTATTCGGGCCGGTCGTTGTGTAGCATTGCCTTGTTTTTGAATGTAGACATATGACCACAGTCACCCACAGGCCGAACCGAATTCACATATTGAAACGGGAATATGAAACCAGAATTGAATCTCTCCGGTGTTGTTCATCCAGATACGGGTGAGCATCAATCGGTCGCATATCAAGGATGCGACACCATGGTCTCCACCGGTGCCTCTTCGAGTGGTGGGGCGAGCCTGTTCGCAAAGAACAGCGATCGCCCGGCGGACGAAGCACAGCCTCTTGAGTTACATGCGGCAGAACGTTCCGTTGTATCTGGGACGCAATTTGTGGAGATCGATGGTCCGGCTGCGGTATTTCGGCATATCGGATCCCGGCCGGACTGGTGCTGGGGGTATGAACACGGATTCAACGAACACCAGGTGGTGATCGGCAACGAGGCGCTTCCCACTCTTCTCCCGGAGACGGATGAGCCGAAGCTGGTCGGTATGGAAATAGTGCGACTGGCGCTGGAGCGTGGATCGACTGCGCAAGGGGCCGTGAACGTGATTACGGGGCTCGTTGAAAAGTATGGGCAGGGCAAGTTTTCAAACGACGCCGGAGTGCGGACTTACGACAACATCTACATGGTGGTTGACCCCGGCGAGGCATATGTCGTCGAAGCTATCGGCCACGAGTGGGCGGTCTGGCAGGTGTCCGGCGTACACAGCATCAGTAACATCAGCCGAATGAATGGCGATGCAAGAATATCGGCGGGGGCACAGGCTACGGCGATCCGCCACGGTTTGTTTCACCCAGACCGGGGGGCAGATTTCGCATGGTCCGCTGCTTACTCTGCGGTCGATAACGCAAAGTCTGGAGCGCGTCGACAGTCCCGGTCATCCTCAATCCTTACGCATCACGATGGCGGGATAGATTTCGGCAAACTGATGCTCACGCTGTCTGACCACGGCGCCCCGGAATCAGACCCGGCTCGATTCGAGTCGATTCCCGGCGATCTCCGTGGGATCTGCACGCATCCGCAGCACGAGGGCGGTGTGACGGCCGCAAGCCTCGTAGCGGATCTGTGCGCTGACGAGTCACGCCTGCCAGTCTACTGGTGTGCGATGTATGCGCCGTGCATGGCGCTGTTCTTCCCCGTGTTCATAGAGGGGGAGTTACCCGAGGCGTTGTCGATTGGTGGGAGCAGCCACTCAGACGACAGTTCATGGTGGATGTTCCACGCACTTGGCCAGGCTGGTTTTGCCGCTGGACCAGACCGAATGAAGGAGATTCACGAGGGTTGGTGGGATCTTCAAAAAGGCATGTTTGCATCGGCTTACGCAATTGCGGCACAGGGACGAGAGATGATCGACGCCGGTGACAAGGACGGTGCAAACGAGATGCTTACCAGATATATGGTGAGTAACGCCGACAACATGCTCCGAGTGGGACGTGAAATGCTCAACTCCGGGGCAATTCAGCCGAGTTGACGGAGTTCAATCGAAGGGATGCCTTACTGGCGGCGATCACGGCATGTGGCGCCGCGGCGGAGGTGCTGTTGGCGCGTTTTCGTGATGCCGGTGACACCACGCTTGAGCGCAGCTTTAAGTCGGACGGTGGCATCGTAACGAACGCCGATATTGCAGCAGATGAGGCGATTGTGGAGGCGCTAGGAACATACGATGTGACAGGACGAATCGAGTCCGAGGAGAGTACGACGGGTGCAGAAAACTCGGAACTCCGCTGGGTGGTTGATCCACTGTGTGGCACTGCGCCGTACGCCGCGGGGTTGGGGCACTGGGGCGTGAATGTGGCGTTGATGGATAGCTCCGCTCCTCTGCTAGGCGCCATCACTGTGCCCACGATGCGAGAGACGCTAACCTCCGTATCTGGTCGAGGCGTGGCCCGAAATGGCAAACCGTGGTCTCCAGAACCGCCGTTCGGAAAATTATCCGAACAGCTTGTTGGCCTTGAAATCAACGGTTCTGAGCTTGCTGCGCAGAAGATGAGCGATGGCAGTCTGGGCTGGGTACGTGGCGTCGATCACACGACGACCTTTGCATCGATGGCGTACCCGCTCAGCCAGTTATGTCTCGGACGACTCGCCGCGGTTGTTGCGTATGACGTCGGCACGGTGCACCTCGCCGCCGGGCTGGCGATTGCTCAGGAACTTGGTTTGAAGGTCACTGACGGCTCTGGTGATGGTTTGGACTGGACCACGAAAGACGCTTGGCCCGTAATGATCACCGCTTGGCCCGATGCACACGAAGGGTTACTGGAGTTAATGCGGTGACATCCCGGCAGCCTCCCGACGCCTTATCTCCGGATTTTTGAGCAACAACCCAACTGATAACTCTGCTATCTGAAGGAGATAAGACATGAGCACGGATAATCCGCAGAAGCTACTTACGTTGGATGAGGACTGGGATCGCGCTGTTGCCGTGGCCGCTCACCCGGATGACCTCGAGTACGGTGCTGCGTCGGCGATTGCGCGCTGGACAGACCAGGGTAAGGAGATCACGTACTTGCTTCTCACACGCGGGGAGGCGGGAATCGACGGCATGCACCCGCGTGATGCAGGGCCTCTGCGCGAGGCGGAAGAGGTGGCCGGAGCTGCGCAAGTCGGCGTGACGGTGGTCGACTTTTTAGACTACACGGACGGCGTCATTGAGTACGGCATGGACCTTCGTCGTGACATCACTCGAGCGTTTCGGAAGTATAAGCCGGACATGGTGATCAGTGGAAATCACCGGCTGTTATTCCCGAACGGGAAGTTGAATATGGCGGATCATCGCTGGGCGGGGTTAGGGGTGCTCGACGCGGCGCGAGACGCTGGAAATCGCTGGATATTTCCTGAGCTACTGGAAGAGGGTTACGAGCCCTGGGATGGTATTCGTTCCGTACTGACCAGCGGATCCGGGAGCCCGACGCACGGAGTGGACGTAACGGACTCGCTTCCGCGTGGTATCGCTTCGTTGAAGGAGCACAAGAAGTACATCGAGGGCTTGTCGTTCGATTTTGACCCCGAGGAGTTCCTCACATGGGGCGCAGCGGCGGCCGGAGAACGACTCGGCGTGGACTACGGTGTCATGTTTGAGATGATCGGTATCTAGCCCGCCCGCTGGTTTTGTTTGGGCTAACGTGAAGAGCGTGAGTGCTATGTCCTGAGATTGCCCGTTAACGTTAATACGCCTCCAACCGGCCAAGCTGGTACCAAATAATGCAAATGAGCATCTCCTTGACCGGCCCATGTGCGGAGCATAATCTCGTGCGGCTACTGAATAACACTTGAAACAGGCGGCAGCTAAGCCTGCCAGAGGAATTTCATGGGACACATCGTTAACCACGTCCATCTGAAGTCTGAAGACCCGGGGAAGACCGCCGACTGGTTTGTTAAGGCGTTCGGCATCGAAATTCGTGCGGACGATTTGCGGGAAGCCGGGGGTGACCGATTCCTGCGCTGCTACGACGGCAACGGGTTCAACATCAACATTTCCGGTCAGCGTGACAAGCTTGGCGAAAAGCTGGACGCGGCTAGTGCCGAGCCTCGCTTCGGCCTAGAGCACTTTGGATTCGATGTCGACGACATGGACTCCGAGCTTGAGCGGCTCACCGGCCTTGGTGCCGAGCTGAAGGAAGGCCCGATCGACGCGGGTGGGGGATTGAAGATCGCTTTTATCTCAGTTCCTGGCCCGATCCGGATCGAGCTTATCCAGCGGCCATAGCAGGCAGCCGAACTTAAAAAGACGCCCGAGCTTATATGCTCGGGCGTCTTTTGTTACGCACCGATAAGGAGACATCAATTGGCGTTCGAGATAAACCACATTCATTTGAAAGCACCGGACCCTCGTCGTACCGCTGAGTGGTATGTCGAGGCGTTCCGGTTCGAGATCCTCAGTGATACGGTTCGCTCTTTCGGCGACCGTCGTCTGAACTGCCAATCTCCAGGTGGGTTAATCGTGAACATATCGAGTGCCCGTGATGGTGAGTCAATGGGGGACGGAGACGCCGGAACGCACTGGGGGCTGGAGCATTTCGGCGTCAACTCCGATGACCTGCTGGTGGATATCGAGCGATTGGGCGCACTGGGCGCTCCGTTACTTGAGGGACCGATCGATGTGCCTGGTGGCAACCTCATTGCGTTTGTACAGGGTCCGGACGATGTGCGGATTGAAGTGGTTCAGGAGCGGTAATTACTATCTGGTAGAGGAGAATTACGGCCAACTAACAGGCTCAACATAACGCTTGTTGGAGCGGCCGCACCGATTGATGCGCTGGCGCACCTGAACGCCATACCAACTGCTGAGCGCATGATATCGCCGCATTTTCGGTCTGAGAGGAAAACTCGTTTCCCCCTCGAGAATGCCAAGTTTGCCCGGAACATGTTTGCGGCGGCTGGAATCGCGAGGTGATCAGGATGGGGAGTTACTCGTCATTACGCGGGCGTAGACCTGTGGTAGGGCCAGAATCGGTCGAAATCGGCTACCCTCACGGCCTTCGACCACGTATCGACGGCTAAATCCTTGTGAGGAGCGCCCTTTTGAGTTCTGGAAAGATCACGGATGTTGAGGTGATCTCGTTTCGAATGCCCACGAGTAGCCAGGGCACAAAATGGGGTTACGGGGAGGTTGCTGCTGAGCACGATGGCATTCAGTCGATCACCCGTATCTCAACCGATAGTGGGGCCGTTGGCTACTCGACCGGAGGCGTGCACTCTTACTTCTATGGAGCGACCTCGGGAGAAGTGGAGTCGATCATCAAGCCGATGCTTATCGGCCAGGATCCGTGGGACAGGGAGTTGCTCTGGAACTGGATGGCGCAGCATCGCGGTATCTCTGAGGGGCTGCTTGGCAACATCGATTCGGCACTGTGGGATCTGGCTGGCCGTGCGTCAGGTGTTTCTGTGGCGAAATTGCTGGGTCGTGCTCGCACAAAGGTGAAGGCGTACGGCAGTACCGCGCCGAACCTTGGTGGGCCGGACGTGTACGCCCGTCTGGCACGGGCATGCAAGACACGCGGCTATCAGGCGTTCAAGGTCCACGCTTACATCTTCATGGACCCCAACACGATGACACCAACTCCCGGAAAGCCCGCCTCGCCGCGTGAGGATGTCGAGATTTGCGAGGCTGTGAGGGACGCTGTTGGTCCTGACATGATGCTGATGCATGACCCCTGGGGCGTTTACTCGTACCAAGAGGCGGTATACGTGGGTCGTGAGCTGGAACGGCTGGGCTTTTACTTTTACGAGCACCCGATGGACGAGCGACGGACGGAACCTTATCGCCGCCTGTGTCAGGAATTGGATATTCCTGTGTGTTCTCCGGAGTTGACCGACGGTATGCACTACAGTCGAGCGGAATGGCTGCTCCAGAAGGCATCGGATATCGGGCGTATCGACGTTAATTTTGGCGGAATCACGGCTTGTAAGAAGGCCGTCGATATGTACGAATCGTTTGGGGTGCCGTGCGAGATGCATGTCGGTGGGCACGGAAACGCTGCCATTCTCGGGGCAACAACTGAGGAAACCTGTGAGTTCTTCGAGCGCGGGCTGTTATATCCGGGTGTGGACTACGATGTGCCGCCCCTGTACCTGAACACGCCATGTGACCCGATGGATGAACACGGTTTTGTGCACCTTCCAGACGGACCGGGGTTGGGCTTCGATTTCAACTGGGATTACATCAACGACAACCGCCTCAGTGGCCCTGAAATTTTTGTTGACGGTCCGGATGTGGGTGTTGGCACCCGCCAAGCTCTTCCCTAGGAGACCGGATGAAAATTATCGATACGCATCACCATCTGTGGGACCTGGAAAATAACCGCTACCCGTGGCTTCAGACGCCGATTGATCACTTTGCAGGCGAATACTCAAAAATTCGGCAAACGTACCTGGTCAAAGATCTAATCGCTGATGCATCTGTCGGGTCGTACGAGCTGGTTAAGTCAGTCCACGTGCAGGCCGAGTGGGATCACGACAGGGACCCTGTTGGCGAGACGGCGTGGTTACAGGGGGTCGCTGATTCCCCTGAGTCAAACGGGCTGGTCTCGGCAATTATCGGGAACGCAGATTTCTTTTCATCCAATGTCGAAGACGTGTTGCAACGACACGCAGCGCACGCCAACTTCCGGGGCATTCGTCAGATGTTGAACTACTCGTATGACAATCCCGGGTTGAATTTTATCGATCGCGGTGACGCAATGGACGACCCTGTTTGGCGGGATGGTTACCGCTTACTGGCGAAATTCAAGGCGTCATTCGACCTACAGGTATGGCCTTGGCAGCTTGAGATGGCGGCCCGGCTTGCTTCCGATGTCCCCGAGGTGCCTGTGATCCTGAATCACACGGGGATGCCGTACGCGAACAACGCCGCCAGCCGGAGGCAATGGGATGTTGGGATGCGGTCGCTTGCCGCCACAGGCAATGTCTCGGTCAAGATATCTGCACTTGGGATGGCGACGCCGGGATGGACCGTTGAGGATATTCGCCCATATGTGGAAGGGGCGATCGAAATCTTTGGCGTAGATCGCTGCATGTTCGCCTCCAACTTTCCTGTGGACAGCCTGACGAGCGACTACACGGCCATATGGTCGGCGTACGATGAGATCACAAGCGGGCTGCCGGACGAGGATCGCAGGAGGCTTTTCCACGACAACGCAGTGAAGTTTTACCAGCTGTAAGCCGTCGAGCGATGTGTGTCGTTTCGTTTGGATGGCACCGATGTGGAGGCGGTAGTAGTGGTCGATTGGTATCGACCCGAAGGCGGTTGGTAATTCGCTCCTACGGAGTGAGGCTTGGATTTGCGAACCTGTCTGTCCTGTCATTCTTCTCCTCGGACTCTGAATGGCAGTCTTGGGAGACGTCGTCGCTGGTAAGAGGGTGTGGTGATGCAACGGGCGTGGTATCCATGGCTGCTCAGGCGTATCTTGGCGACCACGAAAGAATTTCAGGCAACCTACATCAGTTCGGGAGGCCATATGGCGGGCGAAGAGAATCTCAAGGAACGAATCCGGAGCGGCCAAACAACAATCGGCGTGCAGGTCCCATACAACGCCACTAAGTCCCAGATCGAAGACATCTATGGCAAAGACGACCAGTACAATTACATTTCGGTCGACAGTCAGCACAATCCGCTGAACGAGACCGATCTGGTGGCCGTCTCTCAGGCTGCACAGGACCTGAGTATCCCGGTTCACTTCCGGATCAAGAACACGTACTACACCTGGCAGATCGGAAACTGGCTGGACCTTGGCCCAAGCCTGATTGAGGTTCCGCAAACCGAGACAGAGGCGACTGCACAGGAAGCCGTCGACTACTTCTACTACCGGCAGTTTGGTCGCCGTAGTTGGGGTGGCGCACCCCGTGTGGGGATCGCCGAGAATCCGGAGCGGCTTGACTACGCCGAGTTTTGGAACAATTACGGCGTCCTGATGCTGCAGGTCGAGTCGATTCAGGCGATCTGCAACATCCCACGACTCATTCGCCCGGGCGTGGACCTGATTTCATGGGGCCCGGCCGATCTGACGTTTGACCGCGAGGCGAATACCAGCCACCCGCTATCAGTGTCAGACGATGCTTGTGTGGAGTACGCGGCAAAGGTGCTTGAGGGTACGGACACTAAGCTCATGATCCGTAACTACGACTGGACACTGCGGGACAAGTACATCGAGATGGGCGCTACGGTTCTTCTCGAAAGCCCCAAGCCTTAATAACGTAATGACCTCCTGGTCTGACCGCAATGCAGAGCTAGATCGCGAGCGCTCAGGTCGGGAGATCGCCTCACTCTGGGACGCCGATCCTGGCTCTCTCAGGCTGGTGAATGACAATATCAACATCGTTTACCGGTTCGAAGTGTGTGGTCGCGGCATGTTTCTGAAGGTGTGCGCGGCCGCCAACCGCTCGATCACGGAGCAACGGGCCGCGGCGGAGTATTTGCGGCATTTAGCGAGCAACGGTGCAGACGTTTGTGCACCGATCTTGTCCCGGAATGGAAGGCTGATCGAGGAGTTTTGGGAAGGGGGCAATGTCTTCCTTGGTTGGGTGACCGATGAGGTGCCGGGGCGGGTGATATCGCTTGATGCCCCGACCGTTGCGGAGTTTCGGGCCTGGGGCGTTGCATTAGGCAAAATGCACCGGGCTGCCGAGTCGTACGTGCCTTCTCCTGAACTTACGTATCTGACCTGGAAAAACCTGTGGGATCAGACGCGCGAGGGCATGGACCGGGAGGACAGTGAACCGGTCTGGGAGGAGTACGAGCAGATCACTCCTTGGCTGGTTTCGCTGCCGGAAACTTCGGCCGTGTACGGGCTGACGCATACCGATATCCGTACGGAGAACGCGATGTGGGACGGTGCGCAGGTCCGTATTATTGACTTCGATGAGCCTGTTTATCACTGGTATGCGTCTGACATTATGCGGCCGTTTTTGGAATTCGCCCGACTGCCCGCGGATCGCTTCGACCCCCTCTTTGATGCGTTCCTCGCTGGCTATCGTGCGGTTCGAGAGTTTCCCGATACATGGGTCGAAGAACTACCGCTATTCGCCCGGATGAAGAACCTCGGGTTTTACTGGTGGATAAGCGTAAATAGCACGAAAAAGGGAGACCGGTACGCTGAGTGGCTGGAGGGCATCAGGGTGCGGTTTGGGGCAACCCGATTGCGGTTGGATTAACGTCATTGTGTAGGGTCGGATACTCGGACCGCTGGTCTTTTTGGGGGCCTCAGGACACGCTTGATGTGCAGCAAGAGCTGGTTGAACGGCTAGTGTTCTTACTCATCCCAGGCCTCAACCTCTGGGGGAGAGGCTCTTCGCTCCACTTGTTAAGCGATCACCTTGAAGTCGTAGGACGTGGTGTTCATTTCGCCACGCTTGAATCGATCCATCTTGAGCGCCCTGATGTTCACGGTGGAGGCAGCACCATCAAGCATTAGTTCGGCCATCACGTTTCCGACCGCGGGAGCGAGTTTGAAGCCGTGGCCGCTAAAGCCGGTGCAGATGTAGAGACCTTCTATACCGTCGACCTTGTCGATCACAGGGTGGAGGTCAGGCGTTGACGTATACAGCCCGGCGTACCCGGTGAAATACTCGGCTCCGGCGATTCCGGGGAGCCGTTTCGACAGCCGGAGCCAGACATCCTCCAGGTAGCCCATGCTCGGCTGCGGGTTGTAGGTGTCTGGGTCAGCGTTCTCCTCCCGGTTGCCGTTACCTACGAGCGTTAGATCGGCTCCTTCCGGTCGAAAATAGGTCATGTTGCCCATATCCGCCCCGCCGGGATGGAAGGGCAGCTCTTTGAGGTTTCGCTTGAGCAGGAACACCTCGTGTCGGGTGGCTTCCAATGGCAGATCGATCCCGATGCCTGCCATGAACCTTTTCGACCACGGACCCGTGGCCACGACCGCTGTATCGGTGATGTAGCGGTCTTTAGCGGTGGTCACTGCTACCACGCGATCGTTCTCTATCTCTACCGAGGTAGCGGGCGTCTCAAGCAGCACCGTTGCACCCAACTCACGGGCGCGGGTTGCATATGCAGTCCCGGTGCCTGAGGGATCGGCGTGGCCGGAGCGCGGCTCCCAGGCGAAGACTTCGTCGTCGTACTGCGCGAACGCTGGCGCAAGCTCGTGCGCGTCCTCGCGCGAAATGATCTGGGTGTCGATGCCGACGCCCCGTTGCAATGCGATATTGTGGCGCAGCCCATCGACAGCGTCTCCTGGCACAAACACCATGTAACCCGTTTTTACGAATCCGACGTCGCCGCCTACAACCTCATCAAAATTCTCATAAGTGTTCAAGGACTCCCACGCGAGGGCAGCGTTCACCTCCGTCGAGTAGTGCATGCGGATGGCACCAGATGAACGTCCGGTGGAGCCTGCGCCGAGGGTCGTGCGCTCAAGAAGTACGGGATTCTGCATGCCGCGCGAGACTAAGTTGTAAAGGATGCTCGTGCCCATGACACCGCCACCGATTACGACGGCGTCCGTTGTAATGGTCAAGGTTTCGCTGACTCCATTCGGATAAAGATCACGTTCAGAGTGTCATCGTTCATTTAGTTTTTCGACAAAGGGAGGCATTCTCTTTTTCGAACGCTAGGATCTGTTTCTTGGTATCGAGGCCACCCGCGAATCCGACAAGGTGCCCACTCGCACCTACGACGCGATGGCAGGGCAGGATGATCGAGATCGGGTTTCGACCGTTTGCGGCGCCCACTGCGCGGGCGGCCTTCGGTCTTCCGAGCAGTGCCGCCTGGTCACCGTAAGTCGTGGTCGCTCCGTACGGAATAGAGACGAGCGCCAGCCATGCCTTTTCCTGAAATTCGGTACCACGTAGATCAAATCGCAGATCGAATGACTTTCGCTCGCCACCCAGGTATTCCTGTAGTTGATTCTGCGTGGCGAGCAATATCGGATGGTCCGGTTGATATGTGATTTCATCTGGTAGTGGCACCCGATTAGCCATTTCAGCGGGCCACCTCACCGCTCGGAGTCCCTTGTCAGTGGCGATGAGCGTCAACTCTCCGAACTGGCTTTCCAGAACCGTGATGTAGTGTCGGTCTTCGGTCATGATGTGAGGGATCCTTTGCGTAACCGGAGCGCTGCCTGCAAGTCCCGGTCAAGTTTGTATGCCAGTCTCGGGGGTTGTTCTGATTGGTCTTCACCTGACTCGAAACGGTCTTAGAAGCGTCGATGCTACGGGCATTCCGCAGTGTCAGGGAAGCGATGTAAATCCGCCATGATAATTCGGTGGCGACTAGATACTCACCATCTACATCGACTTGGATGGTACAAATGGAGTGTCACCGATGTTAGGTCTTTGATCCTAGGCCGTTTCTGGCAAGATTCGAGACAAAGAATTTGCCGAAACTCGTCCATTGGTCAGAATTGCGCTCAGTTAATCAGTTAGCCTGAATCCTCACCGCGCCGCTGGTGTGGATTGGCCTAGAGAGGAGAGCCTTGCGATGCGAGGTGTGGGAGTGCTTGAGTTCGGAGGACCCGAACAACTTCAAATAGTCGATCTTCCCGAAGTCCATGCTGGAGCAGGTGAGGTGCGAGTCAGGGTGCATGCTGCTACGGTAAACCCGACGGATACCGGCCTTAGGAATGGGTCCAGAGCTGTATCCATGGCGCAGATTGAACCGCCCTACATTCCTGGAATGGATGCCGCCGGAGTCATCGACGAGGTGGGTCCCGGTACCGTGACCAGCCTTGCTGTCGGTGATCTGGTGATGGCGATGGTCATACCGGTCGGGAGCCATGGCGCTTACCGAGAGAGCATCGTGCTGGCGGCTGATTCGGTAGTTCGAGCGCCTGAAGGCATATCCCATGCTGAAGCTTCGACCCTCCCGATGAACGGACTTACGGCCCGTCAGTCTCTTGATCAGCTCTCATTGCAGCCCGGTAAGACGTTGGCGGTCACAGGTGCCGCAGGTTGCTACGGCGGTTACGTCGTACAACTAGCGAAAGCGGACGGGCTTCGGGTCATCGCTGACGCGTCAAGCGCCGATGTGCAACTGGTCAAGGACCTTGGAGCGGATGTGGTTGTCTCCAGAGGGGACGACATAGCGGAGCAGATCCGCAAGGTGGCTCCCGGCGGAGTGGATGGACTGGCTGACGGCGCTGTCCAGGGTGAGCTCGCAGTGGGGGCCGTGCGTGATGGAGGTGGATTCGCATCTGTGAGGGGATGGGGCGGTACGGGAGAACGGGGAATTATTTTTCACAGAACGATGGTGCGCGATTACGACCATCGGTCAGATCTCTTGGATGGACTTCGGCAACAGGCGGAGGCAGGCGCCATCACACTCCGCGTCATAGCGACTTACCGAGCTGAGGATGTGTCACAGGCTCACATACGACTCGAAGCCGGAGGAGCCCGGGGCCGTTGCGTGATCCTTTTCTAAGCTGCAGACGAGGTCGGTTACTGGAGTTCCGACGTCAGCAGTATCACGGATCACGATCCAACCAATTGGGGGATGGTGGCTTTCATGGGGGTTGTCAGACATTCAAGACATCTATGACCACATCGAGGGACATTTGGACGAGTCGATGGAACTGCTGGCCCGGCTTGTCCAGCAGCCCAGCGTCTCGGCGCAGGACATGGGTTTCGATAAGGCGCCCTGGTTGGTCAAGGACGCTCTTGATTTGGTCGGGTTGAATGCTGAGATCGTGCCCGTTCCTAACAATGGGCATCCTTCTGTGTTCGGGTCAAAATCGGGCGCGAGTGAGCACACGTTGTTGTTCTACACACACTATGACGTCCAACCAGCGGAGCCGTTAGAGCTGTGGGACTCGGAACCGTTTGAACCATCACGCCGGGACGGCCGGATCTACGGCCGCGGTACTTCTGACGACAAGGGCAACATCGTTGCCCGGCTTGCAGCAATTCGGGCGTTTAATGAGGTGCGTGGCAGCCTGCCGTGCAACCTGAAATTCTTCGTGGAGGGCGAAGAAGAGATCGGTAGCCGTAATCTGCGCGGTCTGATCGAGACCCGGGGGCAGGAGTTCAAGGCGGACGCTTGTATCTGGGAGGGCGGTGGACGGAACCTCTCGGGCGATCCTTTCATCTACCTCGGGCTGAAGGGTGTCCTGACTATAGGGATGTCGGTGAAGCTTCTTCACGGCGACGCCCATTCTTCGTACGCTCCAATTTTGCCGAGCGCGTCCTGGCGACTGCTTCAGGCCTTGAACGTGATAAAAGACCCTTCAGACGACCGCTGCCTGATCTCAGGCTTTTATGACGATATTCGGCCGGCGACGGACGCCGAGAATGCTGCTGTAGCGTCTTTGCCAGACGAGTCGCTCGAATGGCAAGAAACCTTTGGAGTGGAATCGTTTATCGGCGGAGTCGGGGGCGAAGACCTGCGTCGAAAATTGCTGTTCGAACCGAGTGCCAACATCAACGGATTCGAAAGTGGCTACAACGGCGCCGGGATGAAGACAGTGCTGCCGGCAGAGGCGAAAGCCAAGATGGACTTCAGGCTGGTGCCAGACATGCGGCCTGAGGACATTTTCAAGAAGTTACGCGCCCATCTTGATCGTCAGGGGTTCGATGATATCGAGCTGGAGTATCTGGCTGGGGTTAACCCGGCGCGCACGCCGATTGATTCGCCTTGGGTTCGGCTCGTGGCAGAGACGGCGGAGGAGATTTACGGCCGCAAGCCCGTGATCGCCCCGACGATGGCCGGAACAGGTCCCATGTACGAATTCGCCGACATCCTTGGGATGCCGATCGCAACGTCGGGGGTGGACCACCCGTCGCACAAGATCCACGCTCCCAACGAGAACATCACGGAAGAGGATTTCCTGTACGGGGCGAAGCATGCCGCACTAATCATGCAGCGGTTCGGAGAGCGCGGTCTGGAGGAGTGACCGGCGCGGTGTTAAGCCGTCCTTTCACGTGGAGAGGGGCGGGTACCCATCCGCCCATACGACGAATTTCCAACATTGGTGTCGGTGGACTGCCATACACCTCTCCACCGCCGCCTCGCTAAAACACGGCTATCGGGTTTGCTGGTGAACCTGTCCCGCCGATGACGTTTAGCGGGTTGATGGTGAGCATGAACTCGTACTGATTTTCCTCTGCACACACGTCCGCCAGCGGCTCCAGTAGAGAGTTGTCGACCAGAGACACTCCATAAGCGAAAATCGCTCCGTGCATTGTCCAGGGGATGTTGTACTCGTTCGGGGCCGCATCCATCATGTCCCACACGATCAAAGAGACATCATTGTCTCTTACAAAAGGTAAGCATGAGGCGTGGAGTCCGGGTCGTTCCGCCCCTCGTGTCCATACGCCTCCGTTTGTGGCCGAGAATTTTTCTCGCCCGCTGTAGACACACAAAGCATCACCAGGCCGTAGCTCGATGTCCTGTGCTGCGGCGATCTCCTCAAGCTCCCAGCCGTGTACCGGCGTGTCCAGAGTCACGTGGGCGCCGCCCCGGTGCTTCACCACGTCGAGTAAAACGCCGCGCGTGAGGATGCCGTCTGACCACTCGTCAACCGTACCGTACTGCACTCCGCTGAACAGGACGTTTTCTTCCGGATCTTTGCCGTCCCACCCGCCGTTCTCGTCCCACACATGGCACAGTGCATCGATGTGGGTAGTTGACGTGCCGTGATATGCGACGCCGTAATAGTCGGTCGCAGCGCCACCCCCGGGCGGGCGGTCACCTTTCATCAGGAATTGGACCGCGGGCTTCGGGTTTTCGGCGGACGGTGTGACAGGAAACGGTCGGCTCAGCGAGACTGTGCGGCCTTTTTTGACGAGCGAAACGGCTTCAAGCCGCTTGGCATCGTCGATCAGGTTCATGGCCCCGGCAGCTCCCTTGTCGCCCCAGCGACCCCAGTTACGTCGATCCTTGAGGTAAGAATCGATGTCTGCGCGCGTCGGAATTACGTGATCGGCCATGTGGTGATCTCCCGGAAATGTGGCTGTCTGGGGCCCTGATTCGATACCTGGGCGTGGCGCATCCTACACGCGCACGTGCTGCAAATGGGGGGTCCGTTTGGGCAGACGGCCGGGTCCGTCGCCGATAAAGTGAGTTGCCGTGCAGGACATGGATGACGGACTGCTGTGGACGATCGGAAATGCGGTCAGCGTTGGCTTTGAGAAGGCTGAGGCGCTGAGATCTGATCGGGCCAAGGTGCTCGACGGCTGGGCGGGGACGTTCAACGGCGCAGCTATGGAGTTGTATCGTCACCGTGTGACCGATCTTGGCGTAGACGTGCCGGTTGATCCGACCTAGTTGCACGGCCCGCTAATTTTGGCAAAGAATTTGGAGCGGGTGCTTACGGTGAATCAGGCCCGACGGGGTCGTGGTCTGGGCCCAGAGGACTGGGGAGACCGGCCAGTGAAACCGGCTCCGAGAGAACGGGAATGCATTCTTTCGGGCCAGTTTCGGTTGAGGTAGGCGCTCTCGCCGACCTCGGCTTGTGCCGTTGAGGCGGTTCCCGGCATACTCTCGGCGTGCTAATTACCGAATCCTACGACCTCGCTGAATTCTGCAAGCGGCTTGAGGGCGCTCCCTACGTTGCCGTAGACACCGAATTTCTTCGAGAGAAGACCTATTGGCCGAAACTATGCCTCATACAGGTCGCGTACGGCGACCACGCCGCGGCGATCGACCCGCTGGCGCGTGACATCGACCTCGATCCGTTGTTTGACTTGATGGACGATCAGGACGTGTTGAAGGTTTTTCATTCTGCGTCTCAGGACATGGAAGTGTTCTTCAGCGTCTCGGGCCGCGTGCCGGAGCCGATCTTTGATACACAGGTCGCTGCAATGGTCGCCGGGTATGGCGAGCAGGTTGGATATGCGACCCTCGCGTCTGAGATCGTAGGTGTCACATTGGACAAGTCGTCTCAACTGACCGACTGGTCGTTGCGGCCGTTGTCCGATCGCCAGATTGAATACGCATTGGGCGATGTCACACATCTATGCACTATCTACGAAGAGCTAGACGGTCGGCTTGAAGAGAGTGGTCGGATGTCGTGGGTATCCGAAGAGATGTCGGCCCTTACCGACGTCTCGTCATACAAGCCGAACCCTCGTGAGGCGTACCGCCGAGTCCGGATACGTCGCCCCAGTCGAAAAGCTCTCGCCGTGTTGCGAGAGGTTGTTGCTTGGCGAGAAGAGACGGCCCAGCGCCGGAACCTCCCGCGAAATTGGGTGATTCGGGACGATGCGCTGGTCGAGATTTCAACACACGCGCCGCAAAATGTGACAGATCTGAGTCGAGTGCGTGGTCTGCGTGGCAACGCTGCGAAGGGTCGTGATGGAGAGTCGTTGTTGAAAGCGGTTCAGCAGGCGCTGAATATGCCCCAGAATGAGTGGCCAGAGATCCCGCCACGCCGGCCTCCGATCAAAGGTCATGAGGCGCTGGTGGCCCTTCTTCAGACCCTTTTGAGGTTGAGATGTGAGGATCACGACGTCGCACAGAAACTGGTTGCAACACGTGATGAGCTGGACCGAATCGCGACCTCGAACGACGAGAATCTGCGCCCACTCCAGGGCTGGAGACGTGAGCTATTTGGTAACGACGCTCTGGAGCTTAAGGCAGGGCGGTTGGGTTTGACTGGCGAACGAGGGCAGGTGCGCGTGCTGAGGCCCGATGAACTGGGCTGATAGCCGCGGGAACGGCGTATGCGGCGTAATTAACAGGAAAACCATAGGGGCGTATGGCAATACGCCTGCAACTGTTATTGGTCGAAGACCTACGGGATTCGGTCCGGCTCAGAATGACAGTCCCAGTGTCGTGCTTGCTTCTGAAGCATCTCCCAGCACCAGGGCATGGTCGAATATCCATCCGCACTTACGACGCCGACATCAGTTCCGTATAAGTTGTGCCATCTCATGCCTTCCTCCTGAGACAATGGCCTCCTTCTGCAATTTGCAGTCCCCAATATTCTCGGAAGGACGGCGATAGATGGAACCTAGCGTTTATGTCACCGACGAAATTCTCGAGCGATTTCGGCGCGTTACCTCGGCTACGGTCTACAGCGCCGTGTGGCGGCATCCGGTCGAGGGGAGCGAGTGGTTCGCATCGGCCAACTGGCAGCGCTGCCTGATGAAAAATGTGTTGCCGATGACGCACGGCAAGACGATGGTCGGACGTGCGCGGACGCTCAGATTTGTCCCACCGAGGCCTGACCTGCTTGAGATCACTCGTCAGGGAGAGAATTCGCCGGAGTACGTCGCGATGGGCACGTGCGGCCCGGGCGACATTCTTGTGGTTGAGGCCCACGCTGCCGAGCCCGAGGCTAACATCGTCGGCAACATGAAGGCCCGCCAGCTCTGGCACAACGGCGCGGTCGGGATCGTGACCGACGGCGGCATCCGGGATCTGGACATGATCGTTGAGGATTACGGTCTCCAGGTCTTTGCAGGACACCGTTCTCCCGCCGGGAATCTACCGTGGATCGAGGCGTACGAGGCAAATGGGGCGATCAATTGTGGAGGTGCGCTCGTATTTCCAGGTGACGTGATCGTTGGAGACGACGACGGTGTGGTGGTTGTGCCGTGCCAGCTCGCTGAGGGTGTGATTGACTGGATCGAAGAACAGGACAAGGCGGAAGAGTTCGTGATCGGTCTGATCGACGCAGAAAAAGCGCCGCCCGGCCGCTACTACCCAATATCAGAAGAGACCAAGGAACGATACCGAAGGTGGGCGGCTGAGCGCGACGAGGCTTAGGCGCAAGGTAAATGTCAGGTGTGAGATTCTTCGCCCTTACACCTTGAAATAATTCGACGTCTCCCAACGGGGGAGTAAGCACGGACCATAATTGGAATATTTGTGGTTTCGAGGGAGGAATTCAGCACATGGAGACTATTTTTTTATCAGAACATTCGCCGAAGACGATGGAAATCGAACGCACAGATGAGGGTAAGCTGCGGCTCATTATTTCGCTCTCAAAACTCGGGCAAAACACGATTCTCGAGTACTTCCTGGACGACAACGATGTGGACGCACTGAAGAAGGCGCTGCCCTAATGGTTGGCCCTTCGACAGGACGGGGTGGTGCCCCGGGTCCGGGTGCCGGCGGGTTTGCTACATCCCTAAAAAAAGGCGTCGGTCCATCACTGTTCTGGAGCGAAGTGACCGTGCAGGGGCGTCCGCGTGTGCTCGTGCTTGACGCCGTTGCAGACCGGGGTGGCTGGGAGGCCGAGGCTACTCAGAGGATCGCAGCGAGTCTGGTTCGGCGGGATATTCCGGTGGTCAGTGGGGCGCCCGTTGTCGTTGCCGGATCGGACGATATCTCGAGCGCAATCAAATCAACGGACGATTTCAATTGCATATTCCTTAGCGCACGTGCAGAGAAATCGCCGTCTGCCGCAGAGTGCTGGCGTGCACTTCAGGCCAGCCTAGCAGGTCAGACAAAACTGTTTGCCATGTGCACGTGGGATTCAGCGGATCCGGACGTCGGCTCCGAGGTGCTAGGCGGCGAAGAGACTTTTGCACCGATAGCTGTCGCGCAGCAGGAGTCAATGACTGGGCGCGGGGCGAGCCTGTTCTTTATGAAGTTCTTTGCCGAGCTGGATATGCACTCTGAGTCTACCAACTCAATGAGCGGCAAAATGGTGTGGTTTGGCCACTCCAAGGCTCGTGAAATCATGCGTCGTCGCCACTACGCCGGACGCGTTGGGCTGCGATCTTAAAAGGATCGATTTGGCGCAGTTGAAAATAGGCGATATCACGATCACTGGCCTGTCCGACGGACGCATGTCTTTCGCTACAAAAAACCTCTTCCCGGAGACGCCTGAAAGCGTGTGGGAGGGGTATCGTGAGCGATTCCCAGAAGCATTTGATGCGCGGGGGTTTTACACAAACATCGGCGTTTTCCACTTAGTGTCCGAGGGCCAACAAGTGCTTGTCGATACCGGACTTGGCCCGCATGGCGCCGCCGGAGGAAGATCAGGCCCCTCCGAGTTGATGGAGGATATGGAGAACACAGGCGTCTTCCCAGACGAGATCGATTCTGTGTTCCTGACGCATCTGCACGGCGACCACGTCGGGTGGAATATGACACACGACGAGAACGGCAGCCACCCGACATTTCCTAATGCGAACTACGTTCTGCAGAGGGCCGATTGGAATCATTTCACGGATGTAGAATTCCTGAATGCAGGCCACCGGGACGCAGCACAGGAGACCTATCTACCTCTTCCAGAACTTGGGGTTCTCGATCTGATCGATGGTGAAACTAATGTCGGTTCGGGCCTGGAGGCTTATCCGACGCCGGGGCATACGCCCGGCCACCAGAGCATGCTGATCTCATCTCGAGGCGAACGGGCGCTTATCATCGGTGACGTCATCGGAAGCCCTATGCATGTATCGGAGCCGGATCATCTG
>Ga0209403_10003116_pt1 | contig 19046 bp, 19 predicted proteins | sample ArcticOcean_MG_C_8_FD_187440 | JGI IMG/M metagenome (GOLD analysis project Ga0209403, IMG submission 187440) | Marine microbial communities from western Arctic Ocean - ArcticOcean_MG_CB11_86 (SPAdes) (version 2) | ecosystem: Environmental > Aquatic > Marine > Oceanic | place: Arctic Ocean... | reverse complement strand
GTTCAACGAATCCATCAGCCCAGTTTGCTGCATCATCAGCACGGCGCGTGTACCATTATAGGACATCGCAGCACAAATACTGACACCTTCGTCTTCTTTACAAATTCGGGTCAGTCGGAAATCAGGATCTTCCGAAATTGGCCAAAGCAACCCATCGCTGGTCACAATATCTGGCACGGCCACGATCTCGCGCACGCCGGCTTGTTTGATCAACGAAATAATACGTGCGCCGGAAGGATGAGCCACATTTGTGTCATCAGAGGGCTGTGAAACAGACGCTATCATTGAGTGCCCCCATTCAGGAAGTCTCGGATCGCATTAACCGCTGCGTGCAATTCTACTGGCCGTCCGATCGTGATACGAATATATTCATTGTAAGCAGGTGCTGCAAATCTTCGGACTGCGATACCTTTTTGGCGTAATCTGACCCTTACATCTATCGCGGCCTTCAGCGGATCATGAAAGCCGATCAGAACGAAATTGCCTTGACTGGGAATAACGTTCAACCCCATTTCAGACAGTTCCTTCGACAACCACTCCCGCCCGGATTTGTTCACTTCAAAAACCAATTTGGTGTGTTCACAATCTTCCATCGCCGCGATAGCCGCAGCGATGGAAGGCGATGCAACTGGGAATGTTAGCGCAATACGACGAACCGTGTCTACAACATCCGCCGGGCCATAGAGCCAGCCAACGCGGGCTCCTGCTAGGCCATAGATCTTTGAAAAGGTCCTACATACAACCACATTATCTGCATTATCGACCAGCTTATGTGCCGGTTCATAGTCGGGCGCATCGACATAATCCTCGTAGGCGGCATCAATCACAAGCAATGCAGTTTTTGGCATCGCCGAATGCAACCTGCGCACTTCAGTCCCACTCAAATACGTGCCTGCTGGGTTTTCTGGGTTCGCCAGATAAACGATGCGGGTTTCATCAGTAATTGCCGCAATAATCCGATCCACGCAGGGAACAAAGTTGTCATCAGGGACTGAAATGACATCAGCATCATTGGCGTGGGCGTAGTTTGGAACCTTCAAATACCCGTTCGCGCTGCGGACAAGGTTAGTGCCAGGACCAAGGTAACCACGCGCCAACCGCGCCAGCAGGTCGTCCGACCCCTGACCGATCGTAATACGAACCGGATCAAGGTCAAAGCGTTTGGCAATTTCCGGTGCCAGCAGCTGATCTGTGTTTCCGACATACCGCTCTATCCCACAGATGGCGCTGCGCGCAGCGGCCATTGCAATTGGGCTTGGCCCAAGGACACTTTCATTTGAGTTAAGTAAAATCGTTTCGGGGGAAAAAAGGGCCGCCCCCTCCGACAGCATGTGCGGGACGATCTTCTCTATGCCAAATTTGGCTCTAGCTACTGCCATTTCGTCCTCCATATTGCAAATCTAAATGTATCACATGAATGATATATCTTGCAAGTCATATTCAAATTTATTATAATATAGGCACTGATGAATTCAACAGTGCAAACGCTACAATTGGTTTGGAATTACAAATCTACAAAGGACTTTCGATGACCAGTTACACTCCTTATATTTCAGGCTCGTTTATTCCCTGGACTGGAAAGACAATAGAAAGCATCAACCCAGCCACCGGAGCCGCCTGGTCCACTGTTGCCAGTTGCGGTATAGCAGAAGCTGACTTGGCGATCCGGAATGCTGATCGCGCCTTTCATTCGGGACCTTGGTCCAGAATGGGGCCTAACCAACGGGCAGACATGCTGGATGCAATCGCTGATACACTTGAAGCGCGGTGGCAAGAACTAGTCGAACCTGAAGTCCGCGACAACGGTAAGCGCATCACAGAAGTGCGTGGGCAGTTCGCAGGTCTTCACACATGGTATCGACATTTTGCGGCGCAGGCGCGGAAAATTAAAGTTTCATCGCACACCAATACCTCCCCCGGCGTGCGCAGTGAACAGCATCATCTACCTTATGGTGTAGTGGTTGCAATCACGCCGTGGAATTCGCCCCTGATGATCCTGAGTTGGAAACTGGCCCCGGCGCTTGCAGCAGGCAACACCGTAGTGGTCAAACCGTCCGAGATGGCATCCGCCTCAACTCTAGAATTAGCACGCCTTCTTGGGGATGCAGGGCTGCCAGACGGTGTGCTGAATGTAGTCACTGGATTGGGGCATGTTGTTGGAGAGGCGCTGGTGCGTCATCCGCTTACACGCAAAGTTACCTTCACGGGCTCAGATTTTGGGGGTCGCAAGGTAGCGGAAGCTGCGGCGAACAATGTGGTCCCAACGGTGTTGGAACTGGGCGGAAAATCTGCACAGGTTGTGTTTGCTGATGCCAATCTCGACAATACTGCCAACGGCATTCTATCCGGCATATTCTTGTCAAACGGTCAAACCTGCGTCGCAGGTTCACGCTTGATTGTCCAAAACTCCGTGCGGGATACGTTGGTTGAAAAGCTGGTCACACGCGCGAAATCACTGGTGATGGGCGATCCGATGAAGGCGGATACTCAAGTTGGCCCGCTTGCCAATGCGCCACATCTAAAAAAGGTCACGTCAATGATAGCGCAGGCCAAAGCCAGCGGCGCGGACTGCTTGCTGGACGGAATTGAGACAGCTGCCAACAGACCGGGGTTCTACGTTGGTCCTACAGTTTTTAGCAATGTCACACCAGATATGAATTTGTGGCGTGACGAGGTGTTTGGCCCTGTTTTGGCAGTGACGGGATTCAGCTCGGAAGAGGAAGCAATCGCACTGGCCAACGACAGCAACTATGGGTTGGCAGGAGGTGTCTGGTCCTCAGATCCTCAATGTGGCCAGCGAGTTGCCGAACAGATCAACGCCGGAACTGTCTACATCAACCATTACCGCAGTGTTGACCCCAACGTGCCGGTTGGTGGAATGAAACTTTCTGGCTATGGCCGCGAACTTGGCCCCGACGCCGTAAGCGACTTTATGCAAATCAAATCCATATGGACAGGCGAAACGCCTATTCCTGATCCATTCCCTATTAAGCAAAAGGAGAAAAAATGAGCAAGACATTCAAAGCGCCCGAAGGTAATTTCCGCGGACATGACCAGCAATCTGTTTGGACTCACAGACCTGATCCAGAGTTGACAGAAGTTGGCCCTGGCACCGATTGTGGCGAATATATGCGCAGGTTTTGGATGCCAGTTGCAATGACAGATCAGGTGGAGGATTTGCCTTACCGCATCCGCATCCTTAGTGAAGACCTTGTACTGTTTCGCGAACCGGGCGAGGGTAAACTTGGCCTAGTGCACCTGCATTGCGCCCACCGAAACATGAGCCTGGAATTTGGCATCCTTGAGCCAGGCGGCATTCGCTGTTCCTATCACGGCTGGAAATACGGTCTTGATGGCACCGTTCTGGAAACTCCCTGCGAGCCACCGGCGTCTCAAGTCAAGAAAAAAGCCTGTTTAGGTGCCTATCCGGTGATCGAATATAAAGGTCTGGCGTTCGCCTATCTAGGCCCCAAGCACACAATGCCACCATTCCCGGTGATGGACACATTTGACGAAGACGGCGATGAGATGCTACCGTCCTTGATTAAATCACCATGCAACTGGTTGCAAGTGATGGAGAATGCTTGGGATCCATTTCACGTGGTGTACCTTCACACGTTGGCCGTACGTAGCCAGTTCATCGACGCGTTTGCCGAAATGCCAATGATCGAGTTTCACGAGAGTAAGTTTGGCGATTTTTATACCAACGTCCGGCGGGTGGATGATATCGTCTGGCTACGGATACATGACCACATGATGCCGTCGTTTACCCAAAATGGCGCGCATTTCCCGGTTCCCGATAGCCCCCGCTATTTTGGGCGTTGCGGTTTGTCACGTTGGGTGGTGCCAATTGATGACACGCATACCCAAGTGGTCACGTGGCGGCATTTTCGGGATGGCGACGATCCCAAAGGGTTAACCGACAAATCAAAAGTTGGTTTTGGGTCAACCGATTTTTATGGTCAGGACCCAGACCGCCCCTACGAGATACGTCAACGGGACCCAGGGGATTATGAAGCCTGGGTCAGTCAGGGGCCTAAAAACATCCACGCCCGCGAAAACCTCAGTTTTACGGATCGTGGCGTGGCCAAGGTCCGTCGGAAGTTGCGCAATGAAATCCGTTCGGTGGCCGTTGGAAATCCAGTGAAACATCCGACTGGTGATTATGACGGTATCCTGCCAACGTATGCAGGTGACACAATGTTGCGCATTCCAGTACAAGACAGTCGTGATGACGGTGCAATTCTTAAGGAAATCTCTTTTGCTGTAGCTGGAATTTTTAAAGCTGGCGACGAACAGCCAATTGCGGAGCGCAAGCATTTCATTATTGATGAATTGAAAAAGTATGAGGGGACATGGGCATGAGCAGAATTCCACATAACCCTGGCCGTGTTGAATGGTCAGGAGAAAATCCAGGCATCTACCTAAAGGAAAACTCGCAAGACACTTCTTATTCCACCCTTGCTCTCTTTTTTCGTGTGGTGATGTCACCTCATGGGCGCGGTACCGCCGCAATCGTTCTAGGCGCACCGGACAAAGCGGGTGGTTGGCCAGATGTGCCCAATTTCATCATGACCGATAACCAGCGCATGATGCGTTGGATCGTCGATGGCTGGGTGACCAAAATGCCAACATTCATGGGCAAAGCTGGTCTTGGAACGATGCGCTGGCTGGATTGTAGCAGCGTTTCAAAACGACCTGGCGATCTAAAATCCCGATACAGTGAAACCTTACGCGGTTCAGGCGTAACACTCGAAATGGTGTGGCGCGATATGGGCCCACCCCTGCCTGTCGAAGTGACCAAAGAAAACTCAGCTACCAAAGAACATGAAATGTACTCTGTTTTTCTTGAGGCTGCATCAGCGGAAGTGATCATCAATGGCACGCCCCTTTCTGGTGCAGTGGCTGAGCGCCAATTCTTTGGTCGCACGATGAGTACGGCTTTTCTGGCGTTCTCAGAAACCTGGGTTACCCCGCAGGAGGATATCTGATGCCTTTAAACGAACCAATTACGCCGGGCGTTGTTGACTGGACGGGCGAAAACCCCGGTATTTTTCTAAAAAATCCCGATGGCTCCTTTAGCGCCATGGCACTTTTCTTTCGTGTAGCATGGTCACCCATTGGTCAGGGTCAAGTTCTTTTACTTTATGGAACTCCTAATCAAGTTAACGGAACCACCGATGCGCCCAACCTCATTATTAGTGACAATCCGGCGCTCACTGCATTCCTGAAGAAAAATTTCATCAGCAAACTGGCAGTTTTTGCCAATGCCCCTGCCTTTGAAACATTGCCTGAGTTTCTCGCTAGCGGCGTGCGCACTTCGGGTGATCCGATGTCACATCGTTACAGCGAAACAATTGCTGCGGGTGAACTGACAATCGAACTGGTCTGGGAAGGATTGGAACCACCTCGCGCGCTTGAACTCTCGCCCCATGAGGTTGGATCAGGCGAGCACAATATGTTCTCTTTGTTGATCCCGGCGCAAGCGGCACACATCATCGTCAACGGAACGCATCTGTCCGGAGAATTGGGTACGCGTGTTCAAGCTGGTTTTGAAACGACAAGCGCGTTTCTCTACTTTTCAGAAACCTGGATTATCCCGCCGGAGGCATTATGACCTTGCACCCAGCCGACCGGCTGGCCTTTGACAAAGCAATGGTAACCCAACCTGTGTGGAACAGATTCAACACTGCCCGTGATGCAGTGAATTTGGATGGAAATATCCTGCTTCATGCGGGACCTGCATTTTCCGACCCCTCTAAAATCACATTACCAATCCTGAATTCTGCTTGTGTAGCTGCCGTTTTTGAGGGTTTGTCAAAGAACTTTGATCAAGCTGAAGCAATGATTCTCGCGAGTGAGATCATTCTGAAGCCAGCACAAGATCATGATGTTGTCACGCCGCTGGCCGCCGTTGTTAGCGCCTCAATGCCACTTCACACGGTCTATGATGCATGGGGTGGGCAACAACGGGTTTATGCGCCAATCAACGCAGGGTCACGGCCAGCGATGCGGTTGGGATTGCGGTCTGAGGCCGTTTTGGAACACATCAAGTGGCTTAACACACGGTTCCTGGATGTGCTGGAGGATGGTATAGCGGAGGGTATCGCCCTTGTGCCGCTGGCAGTGATCGGGCTGGCGGGGGGTGACGATTGCCATGGCCGCACACCTGTGGCCCATGCCGCGCTGGTGAACGAGTTGAAAGACCGCACACTACATGCGATCACAGACGAAAACGTGCTCCAATTCATGGCTACTTCTCCAAGCCTGTTTTTGAACCTTTGGATGGCAGCAACCAAATGCATGATGAAACTGGCAGAAGGCGTAGACGGTTCTAGCTTTGTCACCGCGGTTGGCGGTAATGGACACGAAATCGGCATCCAAGTTTCTGGCTTGCCAGGTCAATGGTTCACCGTTGCTGCGAGCACTCCAAAGGGTAAATTCGACGTTGATCTGCCCGAAGATCGCTCCTTGGGTGCTATCGGCGACAGCGCAGTGGTAGAGGCTTTTGGGTTGGGAGCAATGGTGATTGAACTAAGCCCGGAGCAAAAGAAGCTCCTTAGCGCCTATTTGCCAGACGATGCCGCGGCCCGCACATCTGAGCTTTCGGTTGGCTCACACCCCTATTTCCGCGACCAAAATATCAAGCTTGGTTCGACTGCCCGCGGCGCGGTCGGTGCTGGTGCTGGACCGGTCATCGGACTGGGTATCCTTGATAGGTTGGGCAAAGCTGGGCGATTAGGCGGTGGCATTTATGATATGCCCGTTGATCCGTTTTCCGCCGCAGTATCAGCGCTTAAAAATGAACGATCTTAACCACAAAAGTGCTAGTTACCTCGCACAAATAATAAAATCAGGTGAGGGCAAACCCTCAGACGTGATGTCCGCTCATCTGAGCCACATCGCAAGGCGAGAACCCGCCATCGGCGCGTTTCAATACCTTGATGCAGACCGGGCGATGGACCGGGCATGGGCAGCAGATGACACCGCCACCACAGGGCCGCTGCACGGTGTACCTTTTGTGATCAAAGACATAATTGACACCGACGACATGCCAACAGGCTGGGGTAGCGATATTTATACGAAGCGCCAGTCGGACAAAAACGCCACTTGTGTGCAGAAGTTCCTAGATGCAGGTGCTATCCCTATAGGCAAGACCGTGACAACCGAATTTGCCTATTTCCAACCCGGAAAGACCGCAAATCCACACAACCTTGAACACACGCCCGGTGGGTCATCCAGCGGCTCGGCGGCAGCTGTGGCTGATTTCATGACACCCCTCGCCTTTGGATCGCAAACAGCTGCATCCCTGATAAGGCCCGCTGCCTATTGTGGCGTCTATGGATTTAAACCGACAACCGGAGCATATGATTTGACTGGCGTTATGGGTTTGTCGACTAGTCTCGACACCTTGGGCGTGCTTGCGCGTGACCCGCGCGATCTTATTCTTACTAATTCTATCCTGCACGGAACTGACATACCTACCCCTCGAGATTTCGACGATAACTTCCCAAAGATAAGTCTCATGCGGGGACCAAACTGGATTGATGGATCTCTGGAGATGCGAGACACTTGTACCCACGCCTTGCAAACCCTTGCCGAAACCGGCGCTGAAACTGGAGAGATTGCCCATCCCCCCCTATTTGCTGAATTGACAGAAGCGCAGATCACAGTGATGGGATACGAGGTCGCCCGCACTCGCACAGACGAGTTTGAAAATCATCGTAACGCAATCAGCCCCCAATTTGCAGCGCTGATCGAAGTTGGCCTACAGGTGACTTACCATGCCTATCAGAACGCACTCGCGATCCGTAACTGCGCGTCGACCTTGCTGGATCATATTTTTCAGGATACGGATGCCTTACTGGTCCCGTCAGCGCCCGGCCCCGCCCCTTTGGGATTGGACGCCACTGGTGATCCTTTATTTTCACGCATGTGGAATCTTTTACAAGTTCCCTCAATCGCTATACCATTTGGAACTGACTCAAATGGTCTGCCACTTGGATTTCAACTGGTTGCACGCCGGGGCAATGATCAGTGCTTGCTCAACATTGCCCGCTGGATCCACGACGCCAATACTAAAGGCCCGAGGTCCAAGGCGCTCAACCCGTGATCCTAAGGTTCCCGGTCCGACGCCCTCCACCCAAATCCGGAAACTTAAATGGACGCAGAGTCAGCAGTGCGAAAATGCACACGGTAAACGTAACCGCGAGAAGATGGCAGGACTCCGCAGCGCCAAAAAACTTGATATCTTTTCTCATGTGTGCCCTCCCTTACAGTACGCTTTGCCGTCCTAGTGGCTGAGCCTATGGAATCCGTTTTTCGGTGGTGCGTCATACCCTTTGAAAGAACCTTTGTTCGCGGACGCGCTTCAGTACATCTATTCCGAGCTGTTGGAAAAATCCGGTCATGTCCATAAGGCAAAAATCCTCTGCAAAACGATCGCCTTCACGTCGGTAGATATGACAACTACTTACCAAAATATGCTTGCCGCTGGCAGGCAACCCGAACAATTCGGCACCGTTGTGGACTACATTCATCTCTCCGAATGTCATGACATAGTCATTTTCTGCAACCCGCACACTGGGTTTTTTGAACTCGGTCTCGTGCATGCTGAGTTGCCAGGGGAGCTCCTTTCGGGACAAATAATTTTGCACTCCTTTAGTCGACCCCATGCTATCTGGCCCGTACCACATCATGTCTTTTTGAAAATACTCATTCACAATTTCCAGAGCTGGCTTGTTCGGAGTGATCGTTTTCTCTAACTTTTGCAACTGACGCAGGCCAATCTCGCGCCAGTTTTCCTCAAGTGTCAGACTTGTTGTTGCGTCAGCAGGATCGCTTTGCCCCATGATGACACCGTTGTTGGGGATTGGCCCGGGTATAATGATTTCGGGAGCCAGAGCATTGAAGAACCGAAACCCGGCCTGGTTCAGCAAAGACAACAAATCATAAAGCAAATGAGCGCGGATGATCTTGCCGTCCTGCATCTCATATAACTCCACGAAACGAACCCAGGTGCTCAGTTTCGTCGGTGGAATACCAAGCCAAGGCTCCATAAAATTACCTACCAGATTGCCGCCGACCACAACCCATTCTTTGCCATTGTCTGTACCGGCAAGCAAGAAATGTAGGTGCTTTTTTGCATTCGGGAATGCCATTAGATATGGCCGGTAGAGTTCGTCACAAAGAGGCGTTGTGCCGGTAAGGTCGCCAATTGGTTGAAATCCGTGGAACACTGCATCTTTATCCCAGTACTTGTTCAGGCATTCACCAACGGTGTCAGGCGTGACGTATCGTAAATCATCAGACCATGCTTTGATGATCTGTTTATTTTTGACTGCGTTTCGATGACCCGAGCATGTTTTCGATTTCGTCATGTGATTTCCTTCTTTCCTTTTTTTGCCTGAACTCAGGCTGAACTAGCTTGCAACCAATACCGCTACTTTACGTTTGGCAGTGCCTTCACGAATTTGTTTCAGCACATCGACACCAAGTTGATTGAGAAGATCGACCATGTCGAAAAGACACCATTGCTCGAGAACAAACTCACCCTCGCAGCAGAAAATATTGGCATTGCGAATGCTTATAATTTTGTCGCTGGCCGGTATCCCCAACACTTCGGAACCAGTGTGTTTCGCCGATAGATTAGGGAAGCCACCCCAGCAGACAAACTTATCCTCCGCAACTAGTGCGAGCTGATCACCGTTCTTGACTCCCGTCATAGTCAATTCCCAAGGAAGTTCCCACTTGGCGAGGTAGTCATAAATGCCCTTAGTAGTGCCAGCTCCGTCTGGGCCGTACCACATCATGTCTTCATGCCAGTTCAGTCGCATGATGATCATGGCTATATCATCAGGTATTGCCGTCGTCTTGGCGCGCCGCAACATCATTGCACCGCGGCCGATGGCTGCCTCACACATCTTTCTGCTCGCTAAACTTTCAAGCGGATCAGTTTCGCCAAGCAGAATGCCATCATTTGTCTCAGGCCCAGGCGTGATAATCTCTGGGGCACCCGGATCAACAAACAAATATCCAGCCTGACGAAGCAAAGACAAAAGATCGATGATCATTGCGGATCGCACGACCTTCCCGTCCTGGAATTCAAGGAACTCAACAAAACGGACCCATGTTGTCTGATGCGATGGGGGAATATCAAGCCACTTTTCAGAAAAATTTCCCACAAGATTTCCGGCAATAACGACCCAGTCCTGTCCATCAGATTCTCCACCAAAAAGGAATTGTACGTGTTTCCGCGCATCTGGGAAAGCTACCAAATAAGGCTTCAGGAATTCATCAGCAACTGCCTTTCTGCCGTTGATCTCATCAAACGGGTGAAATCCCGTGAACCTGGTGTTTTGCTCATAATAGCGGTCAAGATACTCATCCACACCATCACTTGTGAGATGTCGAAAATCATCTACCATCTGATAGGCGATATTCTTGTTTCTGACTCTTGTCATCTGATCTGGAATTCTGTTTGGTTTTTCCATTGATCTTTTCCTCAGTGTGGTTCGTGGTTCGTAATTTAACGCAGACTAGCTAAACGATCTGATTGTGCCGCCCTTCCCGAGCCCACTTCATGACATCGATGCCTAACTGAAAAAATAGGTCTGCGAGATCGAGATAGCACCAGTTTTCGGCCAAGTATCCGTCTTCACACCGAAAAATTCCTATATCCCGAACAGTTACCTTTTTACCTGTCGCCGGTATTCCGAAGATCGCGTCACCTGTGTGCTGGGTATAGATACTTGGATACCCCCCGCCGCAAACATATCTGCCTTCAGCGAAGTGCGCGAATTGATTGCCCCCATCAAGGCCAGACATAGTCATTTGCCATTGCAGTTCCATGACAAACTGGAATTCATACTGGCCCTTGGCCGATCCAATACAATCCACCCCGTACCAGATCATGTCTTCGTGCCAATAATCTCGCAGTATTTCTAGGGTATCTTCATCTGGAATTATTGTTTTCTTGTGTCTATGCAACTTGGACATCCCCCAACAATTTGCCGCTTCATTTACCCGTATGTTGAAGAGACTTTCCGACGGATCGCTCTCGCCGAGGATTATTCCATCATTCGTTGCAGGGCCCGGAATAACGATCTCGGGCCCAATCGCGTTAAAAAACTTGTACCCCGATTGACGAAGAAATGACATCAGATCGAAGATCATTCGTGATTGAGAAATCTTGCCATCAACCAATTCGTAGAATTCGGCAAAACGAACCCATGAGGTCTTTCCAGTCGGAGGAAGTCCGAGCCATTCGTTCGTGAAGGTCCCAACCATATTTCCGCCAGTCACTACCCAATCCTTACCAAGGTAACTGCCACCAAAGAGGAAATGCAAATGCTTACGGGCGTCAGGAAACGCCTTGCAGTATGGCTTGTAATATTGCTCACCAATCGCGTCTCTGCCGCGGACGATGTTGATCGGGTGGAAACCGTAGTAGTCGGCATCTTCGAGCCAATATTGCGTGAGGTAGCCGTCAATCTCGTCCGGAGACAGATTCCGGAATTTGCCCACCATCTCGTTGATGATCAATTTATTCTTTATGTTAAGGGTCTGATCCGCAATACGATTCGGCATCTCCATCTGGGCTCTCCATGTTTGCGGACGGTTTTTTAATAAATACATTATACATCACATTTATGCAATAGACGTCTATCTGATGTTGAAAATATTATCTCAAAATGATCGATAGATTTACCGACGGCAGGAATCCCAGAACCCTCAAAGCGGGTATAGTCCAACGCTCGGAAATCTCGGAATTAAACAAAAATGCGTCCATATTCAATCATCGACCGCACCAAGGAAGCCGGTCCGTAACCTCCTACATCGTGAATCAGCTGAATTTGAATCGTTCTTCAGCGATCCTCTTGAACTCTCTTGCGACCGGAGAAAGTGGCCGACTAGTCGACCAGAAAAAAAACGCCTGTATTTTCAAGTCGGAATCGAACGGAATAGCAACGCACTCTGGCATGAACTGTTTAGGATCAAACCAACTTCCGATAACTGACACACCCAAACCACTTGCAACCAGTCCACGAATGCTACTCGTTGTTCTGATTTCGTATTTTCGGTCGTTGACAATTCCGTGCTGTAAAAAGAGTTTGTCCAATTCACACTGAACGGGCGAATTCGCCATATATGAGATTAGCTGCTCTTCAGCCAAGTCACTTGGTTTTATGATGTCGTGTTCTATCAATCGGTGGTCCTTGGGTACAATACAGAACAAGGGGCTTTCGTCAATCAGGTGACACGCGATGGTGGGATTGGTTGGCCTAGAAACCGTCATCCCAAAATCAAAACCTTGGTTGATCATCCATTCGACAGTGTCATCGTCTTGACCGATATCGAATTTTACTTTCACTTCCGGACAAATGCGTGAAAAACTGCTAATCAGTTCGGAAGTAATATAGGACGAGAATGATGGTGAGGTCATGATACTCAGGCGAGCATGGCCGAAGTGACCGATCTCGACGGCCACATCCTTGATGTGGCTCATACCCGTGACTGCCTGGCGCACCTCCTTCACAAGAAGACGCGCTTCTTCGGTTGGCTCAAGCTGCCGACCTACCCGGAAAAAGAGCTCATAACCAATTTCTTTCTCGAGATCAGATATTAGCCGGCTCACCGCAGGTTGAGACGTTCCCAAAATCACCGACGCCCCAGTAACCGAACCAGAAGAGACAACCGCCCGAAAGGCATCAACTTGTTTGAAAGTAATGTTCATCATGCCCATATGCCCCTCTTGCGTCTAAAAATCAAGTAGATTCCCTGTGTCTCGACTACATAGATCGGATTTTGCAACGAGAGTAGGGACTTACTGGCCACACTCTCGTTGCAAAGCAACAGAGAGAGTTTAGCAATACGACAATTGTATGTATTGATGTGCTGTTTTGATATCCCAGAAGACATTGCGTTCTTCAATTTTTCAGGACTTGTACCAATCCTGAAAAGCACTCCTGACGCCGAACTCTCCAGCGTGCACAGAAAAGCTCACTCGTGACAGGTTGGCAAAAAGGAACGGATTGAAGAACCTGACCGTCTTCGTAAACTTGATCGATGCGACGATGGGTGATGGCGCACTGATTCCTGTAGCAAGCTACGGGATAGCTGACGGCTGCTATGAATCTTGATCTAAAAAAGGGCAGAGGATAGTTGTTCTTGCGGACCGATATCCCGACAATGTGCTACCCTGGATGAAGAAATTAGAAAACGTGGATGCAGAAATCAAATTTGTAAAGCGTCCCGAAGACTACGACCTGACGAAAGCTGTTCTTTCAGCGATTGACGAGCGCACTGCGATAACTGCCCTGCCCCATTGTTTCTGGATCGATGGAACACGTCTGAATCTTTCACAGATCGGATGGCGGTGTCGCGAAATCGGCTCAGCGTTAGTCATTGACGCAACATAATCATTGGGCACGGTGCCATTCGAAGTAACGGAGGTTCAGCCCGATTTCCCGATCTTATCAGCCTATAAATGGTTACTCTGTCCCTACACACTGGGGTTCCTTCACGTTTTTCCCCAGCATCAGGACGGTGTGCCTCTCGAGCATTCTTGACGCGGCAGACACATGGTTGGATTACGCCTTGTCGATAGAGGTATGAGAGAGCGTATCAAGGACCTTCAAAGTCGATTTGCAGACCAGAAAAACTATCTTAGCGTGCGGAGGGACGTCATCCGCTTCGCACCGCATCTCAGCGTCACCAAAAACGACATCGATCACCTCATTTCTTTGAATTTCAACCATTATCGTCGGGGCAGGCTTCAATTTGATGATGGCTCGGGGCAATTTTCCTGCCGCCAGCAACTTCGATGAAGCGTTTACCTGACACTTTCCAACCAACTCAATCCTTCGACTGTACCGTTCCGCGGCACATATTCACAGCCGACCCAACCATTGTAACCGATGCAATCAATGTGCCGGAAAATTTCAACGTAATTAAGCTCTCCGGTATCCGGTTCGTGACGATCAGGTACCCCGGCAATCTGGATATGGCCGATTTGACCGATGCAATCTGACAGTGAGCACACAACATCGCCCTGCATGATCTGGTGGTGGAAAATATCGAACTGGAGTCTGACATTAGGGTGCGAAACCTGGTTGATCAAATCAATTGCCTGAGCCACTGTCGACAGAAAATAGCCCGGCATAGACCGGGAATTGATCGGCTCGATCAGTAGGTCCAGCCCTGCCTCTGCAAGTGTGTCGCCAGCATATCGAATGTTATCGAGGTAAACCGCTTCGGTCTTAGCATCCGGCAGTGCTAAACCTGCCATCATATGCAGACACTTCGCGCCAACTTCACGAGCATAGGGCAGTGCCCTTTTCACAGTCGCCTGGAATTCGGCCTCCCGACCCGGGATCGCCGCCATTCCGCGCTCTCCGGCCTGCCAATTACCAGGAAAAAAATTGAAGACCGAGATGGCAAGGCCAGTTTGCGAAACTGCGCGGCCAATCTCGTCAGGAGTGTAATCATATGGAAACAAGAACTCTACCGCCTCGAAACCTGCGTCCCGAGCAGCTGAAAAGCGGTCGAGAAACACGTACTCACAGAACATCATCGAAATATTGGCAGAAAAGCGGGGCATCAAATCCTCCAGGGTGGAAAATAGTGGTCGAGATCGGCGACCTGTTCATCGCTCAATGTATTCGCGTTGCAGCCGCGCAGCATCAGAGCAAGCCGCGCTGTCTGTTCAAGTTCCTCTGTCGCATACATAGCATTGCGCAGATTGGTGCCAGCAACGACAGGGCCATGATGTGCCAGCAGAATACTCCAATGTGTCTCCGACGTCTGCCTCACAGCTTCTGCAAGCGCGGCATCACCAGGCCGAAAGAAAGGGAGCATAGCGACGTTGCCACACTGCATATGACTATAGGCGGTCAGTTTTGGCAGCGCATTGTTGGGGTTCTCCACAGGCAGACAGGATAGAGCGACGGAGTGCGTCCCGTGAAGATGGATGACCGCGCCCGCAGAAGGACGAGCTGCGTAGACCGCTCGATGGAGGACGGTCTCTTTGGTAGGTTCGTCACCAGAGATGAGCCGCCCATCGGGACCGAGCCTAGATAGACGGGCAGGATCGAGTGCCCCAAATGACGTGCCAGTAGGAGTGACAATCAGGCCGTCTTCAAACGGTACGGAGATGTTCCCGGTAGACCCGTGTGTGTAGCCCCGCTCGAACAGCGACTTTGCAACAATCACGATATCTTCCCGAATGCGAGCTTCCTTTGTCATGCGCCATCGATCCCTGCTGTCCGGACGAAAAAGTTCTGGCTACCAAAGTTGCCCGATTTGAGCGCCATTGGGATTAATTCTCTGCCAGAGGCATCCAGGGCTATCGTCCAGGGCACACCGGGATCAATCTCGGCACCGACCCTAAGCGAGGCGACGTCGAGCGCAGATATGACGGCTCCAGATGTTTCGCCCCCAGCAACAACGATCCGTCCAGTCTGTGAGAGTGGTCGCAGCGCCATGGCCAGTTGGGACAAGGCACTCTCAACAATTGCGCCAGAAGCTTCAATTCCAAGCCGCTCTTGCGCACGCTGCACTTCCTCTGGCATCGCGGACGCGTGAATCAGCACCGGCCCCTTTCGCAACGTTCTTGCCGCCCATTCGGCGACTTCCCCGACAATCACCTCTCCATCATGCAAGGCCACCGGATCAATTTGACGGGACTGGCCGCCGGCATTGCGAAATGCTTCGATCTGGTCAAGCGTCGCTCGCGAACAGCTTCCGGCAAGAATCAGTGTTTGGCCCTGACCATATGTGCCGTAGTCAATCGTACGCTCCTGCGGGACATATCTGCCTGCTGTCGCAAGTCGGCGTGCCAAGGGTGTGGCCAGCCCGGACCCGCCTGCGAAAAGGGCTGTGCCCTCTAACACCTCGGCCCAGGCAAAAAGGTCGGCGTCATCAATCGCGTCCCCTATGAAGTGTGCTATTTCGGCATCCATTAGTTTGGTCATCGCATTGCGTGTTTGCTTCACTCCATAGGCCAGCGTCGCGTGATCGATCAGACCAACGGCCCGATGTGTCTGACACTCGAGCCACCGAACTAAATTGGCATCGGTCATTGGATTGAGCGGGTGGTTCTCCATTCCGGACTCGTTGAGGAGCACGCCTCCAACAAAGAGATGTCCCTTGTAAACTGTTCGTCCATTGACCGGCAGTGAGGGAATATGGGCGACGAGATCGCATTCCATCGCCTTGGCAAGTGCATCGGTAACTTGGCCGATATTGCCATCAGACGTTGAATCGAACGTTGAGCAATATTTGAACTGGACCTGCGATACCCCAGCGCACCTGAGCGCTTCGAGAGCTTTGAGCGATTGCGACACTGCATCAACCGCTGGCACAGAGCGGGTTTTGAGAGCGATGACAAGGGCATCGGCGTCAGGCATCTCAAAGCTCTCACTCGGTGGGCCGATGGATTGCACAACTCGCATACCACCGAGTGTCAACATCGAAGAAATATCAGTAGACCCGGTAAGATCGTCAGCGATCACTCCGAGAATCGGACCGATCACACTCAGGTCCTCGCCGCTTCAAATTTAGCCCAGACCTCCTCAAGCTTGTCGATATCAAAGCCTCGTTCCCGCGCCGGACCCAAAACGATAGCTTCGCTTGAGATGACGTTTTCGATGGCCGATCCCAGTTCTGGGATCACCTCGTTCGGAATCACCAATGCGCCGTGCCTGTCGGCATGAATAAGCTCGCCTTGGGCGACGCGCATACCTTTGATATTAACTGGAGTTCCAATCTCGACGGCGTGGACGAAACCGTGGCTGGGCCCGACGGACCCGGAAAGCACCGGGAACCCGTCATCCATCACATTCAAATCGCGCATCACACCGTTAGTAACAGCCCCGGCGAGGCCCAGTCCCTTGTGTACCGCGACATGAACTTCGCCCCACCAACCGGCAATGCAGTTGGGATAGTCCACATCCTCGACTACTGCCACGGTTGGCCCAATACCCCCTGCCATCGACCGAAAATACTCCATGCGACGTGCCCGAATCACCTTGGGCGGCTCCAACGGCGGGGCCAGACCCGATATCTTTGCCGTTCGCGCATACCCGACGGTTGCCAGATCTCCCGGTCGCGAATGTTGCATGGTCCCGCGTGTAAAACTGTTGAAGCCACGTTTTCCCTGAGCGACTTCGATTGCATTGCAGACGGTTGGCGTATCGACCTTGCGCAACAGCGCGAGCAGATCCTTGGAAATTACATCTCTAGCCATTTTTTTAATTCCTCATTTGTTTGTTGCGGTTGTTCCAATGTTGGAAGATGACCTGCCATTGGCAAGACAACCAGACGCGAGTTGGCGATCAATTCGTGCATCAGTTTGTGCCGTGCCACTGGACAAAGCTGATCCGCTTCGCCGCATAGCACAAGCGTCGGGATTTTGATGGACTGCAATGTTGTGCATTGGTCCGGTCGAGTCTGAATGGCGCAAGCTTGGCTTGCAAAAATGTTCGGTCCGAGTGATTTTGCCATCGCCAAACAAAGTTCTTTGATCATTACGTTTGATGAACCCTCCCCAAAATAGTTAGGTATTATTTCGTTGCACATGACCTCTGCCATCTCTCCAGATCGTACTTTTTGAAGCTGCCTCTCGCGTTGTGCCGCCATTTCCGGCGGGTCCGCTAGCGGGCTGGTATCCATCAGAGCCAGACGGGTGACGCGACCCGGTGCAATGCGAATTATCTCCATAGCGACAAGACCTCCCATGGATAACCCAGCCAGTGCAAACCGCGGCAGCGCTTCCGCGAGAATTTGCATCGCAAGCCCAGTCATCGTGTTCACTCCATGAAGCGACGGGACTATGCAGCGGCGCTTCGAGGATATCGCGGCAATCTGCCGGGAGAAAAGACGTTCATCACACATCATACCAGGAAGTAGGACGAGAGGTTCCTCCATCAACTGAGTCGCTTCGTTTTTCCTGCAGAATCGTCAGTTGCACGGGCCCGGTACATGCTCGCCTCGCCAGTCATCGACGGACTAACTGATCGCGGCAAGCCTTTGGGCAACAGGCAGGTATCACCAGGATTGAGCGTGGTCGTGCCTCCTTCCCAATCCAGACGCCAATGACCCCGCATCGGCATTAAGACCTCGGGTACATCAGACACATACCGATCCGGCGGAATGGACCCGCGAGAGATAAAATCAACTTCGAACCCCGGACGATCCCGTAACTGGGCATCCGCACCAATGACCTTGACTGGTTGCCGGTCGGCAAGCGCCATTAGATCCCAGTATCGTGCCACGTGATTTGGAACTACATCCGCTGTGCTCGGTTCACCGCGCTTGACTAGTTCTTCTTTTGACATAAGTGGCATGGGGCTGATTTTTTCAGGCAGCGATTCGCCCTTTTTGGTGTCATAGAGTTTGCCGTTTTCCCCGAGGATAAGGCCGTGCTCGGCTGCATCCTCAATAACCTGCGGCGCCCAGATAACTCCGCCACCAGCATCGTCTCCACCCAAAAACGCCATGATCATTCCATAGTCTGTACCGATGTTTTCGAACGCTCGAAAAATGCCGGTAGGAATATTGAATACGTCACCTTCCTCCAGAACCACCTCGCCAGCGTCCCCCCATCGCCCCCAGAAAAACCGCCAACGTCCTTTGAGCACAAAAAAAGCTTCTGCGGTGTTATGGTCATGCAGAGAGTTCCGACATCTCGGTGGCTGACCTCCAGCGCCAATGTTGAACCCCGGCGTGTCACGGATATGCACGTGTTGATCGGGGCTCTCCGAAACGCCACCACCGATGATTGTAAAATTCTCTTTCTGGTTAGAACCAGGGGTATGAGCATCAATAAAGGCAGTCTTGCAGGGCACCAGATCGCCGTAGCGGACTATATGTTTTTCCATTTCTTGTGGCGTCATGTTTTCGTTGACCTTCCTTTATTGTTGAGTGAACGGTGCGTTGGTCGATGGGTGTGTGCCATCGTGACCGCCCTGCATATGCGGGTGTTTCCTTGAAATCCCTGGCTTTGCGTGACGCATTCTCAACCTAACCTACAATTTTTTATCACC
>Ga0209403_10003112_pt1 | contig 19084 bp, 16 predicted proteins | sample ArcticOcean_MG_C_8_FD_187440 | JGI IMG/M metagenome (GOLD analysis project Ga0209403, IMG submission 187440) | Marine microbial communities from western Arctic Ocean - ArcticOcean_MG_CB11_86 (SPAdes) (version 2) | ecosystem: Environmental > Aquatic > Marine > Oceanic | place: Arctic Ocean... | reverse complement strand
TAGACTCGCTTGGCAGGTTCGCGGTGGAATAGCGGCTTTTAGTCGGCCTTCTTCGCCGCCGGCGGCAGCGCGACACGAAGCGACAACTCCTTCAGCCTTTCCTCGTCGACGGGAACCGGCGCATTCATCATCAGATCCTGTGCCTGCTGGTTCATCGGGAACAGTATCACCTCCCGGATATTCGGTTCATCCGCCAGCAGCATGACGATCCGGTCGATGCCGGGCGCCGAACCGCCATGCGGTGGCGCCCCGTATTTCAGGGCGTTGAGCATTCCTGCAAACTCGGTTTCAACCTCGTCTTTCGAATAACCCGCGATATCGAACGCCTTGTACATGATCTCCGGGCGATGATTCCGGATCGCGCCGCTCGACAATTCAATACCGTTGCAGACGATATCGTACTGATAGGCGAGAACATTTAGCGGATCTTGCGATTCCAGCGCTTCGAGACCGCCCTGCGGCATCGAAAACGGGTTGTGGCTGAATTGGATCTTGCCGGTAGAATCGTCGAGCTCATACATTGGATAATCGACGATCCAGCAGAATTCGAACCGGTTCGCGTCGATCAATTCAAGCTGCTCGCCAATCTGGGTTCGCGCCTGCCCGGCGAAACCGGCGAAATCCTTCGGCACTCCGGCAACGAAAAACACCGCGTCCCCGTCTTTCAGGCCAAGCCGGGTACGCAGATCTTCCGTTCTCTCCTCGCCGATATTCTTGGCAACCGGACCGGCGCCTTCTCCGTCACGGTAGAAAATATAGCCAAGGCCCGGCTGGCCCTCTTTCTGCGCCCAGGAGTTCATGCGATCACAAAATGCGCGCGATCCGCCGGCCGGTGCCGGAATGGCCCACACCCGGACATTTTCGTCTTTTTCGATCATGCCGGCAAAAATCTTGAATCCGGATCCGCGAAAAATATCGGTGATGTCTCTCATCTCGATCGGATTGCGCAGATCGGGCTTGTCGCTGCCGTATTTCTGCATCGAATCGGCATAGGTAATGCGCGGGAACGGCGCCGGCGAGATCACGCGGCCATCGGCGAATTCCTCGAACACACCGTGCAAAACCGGCTCTATCGCATCGAACACATCGTCCTGGGTAACGAACGACATTTCGATATCGAGCTGATAAAACTCACCCGGCGACCGGTCCGCCCTCGCGTCCTCGTCGCGGAAACAGGGCGCAATCTGGAAATAACGGTCGAACCCGGCAACCATGATCAGCTGCTTGAACTGCTGCGGCGCCTGCGGCAACGCATAGAACTGTCCCGGATGGAGACGGCTTGGGACCAGGAAATCGCGCGCGCCTTCGGGCGAGGTCGAGGTCAGAATCGGCGTCTGGAATTCCATGAATCCCTGACCGATCATCCGTTGCCGGATGCTCGAAATGACCTTGCTCCGGAGAATGATGTTCTTGTGAACTTTTTCGCGCCGAAGATCGAGAAAACGGTAACGCAGCCGCACTTCTTCGCCATAGTCGCGGTCACTGTTCACTTCCAGCGGCAGCGGTTCGGTGGTCCCGAGAATCTCGCAGGACGTGATCCGCAGCTCTACGCCGCCGGTCGGCAGATCGGTATTTTTTGTGTCGCCGGTCCGCTCCTCGATTTTTCCGGTGACGCAGATCACCGTTTCCAGACGCAGCGATTCGAGTTGGGGAAATATGTCCGATTCAATATCGATCACACATTGGGTCAGGCCGTAATGATCGCGGAGGTCGACAAACAGCAAATTGCCGTGGTCGCGCTTCCGGTGAACCCAACCGGACAGGCGGGCCTCTGTCCCGGCGTTCCCGGCGCGAAGTTCTCCGCAGGTATGGGTGCGGTAAGCATGCATGTTCGGACCTTTGTTCGGATTTTAAATGTCTGACCGGCACCGGTATCGGCGGGGGCCGCAGCGGGTTTTATATCCAACACCGACTCGCTTCAAGTTATGCCGGATTCCGTGTATGACTGCGCGATGTCCATCATAACAGAAACAGCGATCCTCGCGGCATTTTGCGAGCGGGCCGCGGCCTTCCCTTTCCTCACCGTCGATACGGAATTCATCCGTGAAAAGACCTACTGGCCGGTGTTGTGCCTCGTCCAGGTCGGTACGCCGGACGAAGCCGTCGGCATCGACGCCCTGGCCGAAGGGATAGACCTGACGCCGCTGTTCGACCTGATGGCGAACGAGGCCGTGCTAAAGGTGTTCCACGCCGCGCGTCAGGACGTCGAGATATTCGTGAACCTGTCCGGCAAGGTGCCGAAACCGATCTTCGATACCCAGGTCGCGGCGATGGTGTGCGGTTACGGCGATTCGGTCGGATATGAACGGCTGGTGCGCGATATCGCAAAACAGTCGATCGACAAGACCATGCGCTTCACCGACTGGTCGAAACGGCCGCTCGGCGATAAACAGATCGAATACGCGCTCGGCGACGTTACGCATCTTCGGAAAATTTATACCAAGCTGGCCGACCGGCTTGCATCGTCGGACCGGGAATCGTGGCTGGCGGACGAAATGGACGTGCTAACCGACACGGCGACCTATCTTATTGATCCGGAAAACGCCTGGAAACGTCTCAAGACGCGCAGCCGCAAGCCGCGCTATCTGGCGAGCGTCCGCGCCCTGGCCGCGTGGCGGGAACTAACGGCACAGAGCAATAACGTCCCGCGCAGCAGGGTCCTGAAAGACGAATCGCTCACTGAAATCGCTGCGCACGTGCCGAAAACGGCCGAGGAGCTGATGGCATTGCGTGCGATCTCGCGGGACCGCGTCAATAGCGAGCGGGCTCGGGAGATAATAGCAATTCTCGACACTGTCCGGTCGATGGATGCATCCGACTTTCCCGACCCGCCGGAAGAACTCGCCGATACATCGGATAACGGTCCGTCGATGGAATTGCTGAAAGTTCTGCTGAAGCTGAAATGCGACAGCCACAAAGTCGCGCAGAAACTGATCGCGTCCTCCAGCGATATCGAGGCCATCGCCGCCGACGACCAGGCCAATGTTCGCGCCTTGCGCGGCTGGCGGCGGGAAGTGTTCGGCGAAGATGCACTACGGCTGAAACGCGGCGAGATCGCCCTGACCGCGGACGGCGCGCATATAAAGGTGATCGAAGTCTCAGCATAGCATTCGATTGACGAGACGATTAAGCGGTAGGTAATATACTCCGTACACGGAATAAATTACGGAGTGCCCGATGAACGATACCGCACCGCACCGGGTTGTCGTGATCGGCGGCGGATATGCCGGCCTCACGACAGCGGCACGCATCGGCGAGCAAAATTCCGAACTCGACCTGACACTAATCGACGCAAAACCCCAATTTGTCGAACGCATCCGGCTGCACGAAATTGCAACCGGCAGCCACGCCGGACATCTGCCTTATGCGGAATTCATGACTGCGCGAAATGGGCGGTTTGTCGAAGCGCGTGTATCGGCGATTGACGCGGGTAATTGCGTTGTCCATTTGGACCCCGGGCCGGAGGAACCGGATATAATCGGGTATGATACATTGGTTTACGCGCTCGGCAGTTACACCGACCGGGAAACAATCCCCGGCGCTGCCCGGTTCGCAGCCTGCCTGGATACCCCTTCGGGCTCGAAAGCACTGGCGACGCGGCTTGGCGCCGCGGCAGCATCGGGCGGAACGGTGTTGATCGCCGGTGGCGGGCTGACGGCGATTGAGGCTGCCTGCGAGTTCGGGGAACGTTTCCCGGACCTGAAGATCGTTCTCGCCCCCGGTCGGCAATTCGGCCCGAACCCCGAACCGGGAGGGCTGTCGAGGGCCGGTTTTGACCATGTGGCAGTAACGCTGCACCGCCTGAAGGTGGAGATCGCCTCCGGCGCGCGGATTTCCCAACTTCGCGCAGATCATGCTGTGCTGGAATCCGGCGGCACGATCCCCTTCGATGTCTGTTTGTGGGCAGCCGGGTTTCTCGTTCCGCCACTGGCGGCGAATGCCGGAATCAGCGTCACTGCTTCCGGCCAGATCATCACCGATGAAACACTGATTTCGGTCAGTCATCCGAATATCCTTGCCGTCGGCGATGCCGCGCATGTCATGGCGGCGCCGGCGGGTAAATGCCGGATGAGCTGCGCGGCAGGCCGGCCGATGGGCGAACTTGCCGCAAAGACATTCTCCGGCCTCAACGACGGCGGCATTCTGCGGCCGTTCGAATTCAGCTACAGCTTTCGCTGCGTCAGTCTTGGCCGCGAAGACGGGCTGATCCAGTTTGTCGATGCGCATGACCGGCCTGTAGAACAGGTTTGGACCGGTGCCCGCGGCGCTCGGTGGAAAGAATATATCTGCCGGCGCACACTCGCCGGGATCGGGTTTGATACCGGCCTGGGCGAACCCCCGGATACACCGCCTCAGATATCCTGATCGCCACCGTCATTGAGGTCATCCAGCACTGCGCGCGCCAGCGGGATGGTGATCCCCCGCTTTGACGCGAGCGACGCGTTGTTGAGCGCCGCGACAAGCGTTCGCGCCGCGTCGAACGACCGTTCCATCCGCTTGACCAGATATTCCAGCACTTCGGCGCCGACGTCGATTTGTTCGTCGGCAAACATTTTCAACATCACGGCGGCGATGAGGGGTTCGTCGGGTGGATGGATCTGTATGGTCGGCGCAGCGCCAAGGCGCGACTTCAGATCTGCAAGCCGGTTCTCCCAGCGCGCCGGCGCCGTGCGGCTGGCGAACAGCAGATAACCGCCAGCGGCACCGGCGGCGTTGAACAGGTGGAACAGTTCCTCGTCCCGTGCCGCATCGTCCAAATCGTCAACGAACACCGGCATTCCAGCGTTCTCCGAGCGGACGAAATTCGCCGGATCGTACAATACGGCTCCCGCCTGTTGACGCCACACATGACCCAGATGCGTCTTTCCGCATGCCGGCGGGCCGACAATCACCAGGACATGACCGGGCCAGTCGGGCCAACGATCTATCCAGCCGACCGCATCCGCGTTGGATGGCGAGACAAGAAAATCTTCGCGCGCCATCGCCGCGCGATGACGCAGGTCGAGTGCCAGCTGGGTTGCCTTGCCGGCCATCAGCGCGGCGGCAAGCCGTCTTCCTCAATCCCGGCCATCTGGCGGGTCCAGGAAACCATGTAGCTGGCGCCGGAAATCACGGTCGTGGCGCCAACGACGTACATCATCGCCGAGACAAGGCCCGTGATATCCAGCTCAAGGCCGAGTTCGGCGAGCACCAGTGCGGCCAACGCGATCTGGGTGGCGGTATTTATCTTGCTGACGATAAGGGGCCGCATCTTCACATCAAGGCGGACCAGGAAAAGAATGACCACCCCGCCAACGATCAGCAGATCGCGGAATATGACGAGCATCACCACCCAGTTAGGAAGACTTCCCTGCAACCCGAGCGTTGCATAAACGCTGACCAGGAGCACTTTATCCGCAAGCGGGTCGAGAATTGCGCCGAGCTCCGTCGTCTGGTTGTTGCGCTTTGCGAGATAGCCATCAAGCGCATCGGAAACACCGGCCAGCAGAAACAACAGAAATGCGGCCAGATAGGCCGAGTGCATTATCAGATAGACGGCAATGGGCACCGACAGCAACCGGCCGAGCGTAATCGAATTCGGAAGGTTCACCGGGGTACTTCCTCGTCCGCCCGTTGCGGTGCGGGCTCGCTGCGGGCATCGCGCGATTCCCGAAGCGACCAATTCACGGCGCCCTGTTCGAGGACAATATCGCGCTGTGCCAGGGCAACCCGGAGCTGCTCGGCATCGCCGTAATAGGTGAGCCTCACCGACGCGTTGCGGCGCTTCACGGACACCAGCTGCCAGCGCTGCAAATACGCGATCTGGCGCAGCTGCTCGCGCATTTCGACCCATTGGCGCAACTCTGTCAGTGAGATATCGGCAACGAGGCTGTTCAGCCTGTCGAAACGGAGCAGGTTTTCCTGTTTCCAGTCATCTTCGACCTGGACGGAAATTTGTTGCGCGGCGCGGCGAATGACGGTTTCATCGGTATCTTCGTCACTATAATCGAAGCTGCGGACCGTAGTGCGATCGGCGGATGTCCCGCCAAAATAACGGGTTGTGACCCCCAGCGACCGCTTGTTCGTTCCGGGCTCGACATTCACCGACGCTTTCGCGACAAGAACGGCGCTAGCGCCGTAGCGCTCCGCGACAAGCGCCAGCTGCCCGGCATTCCCGGCGGCCGCCTGTTTGGCGCTGATATCGCGAATATCGGCTAGATCTCCGACTGGCAGGCGCAGCGGCATAAGGCCGTCAGACGGCGGAACCTCGTTCCACGCCACCAGCCACGGGTTCGGATCGTCCCACAGAAGCAGAGCGCCGGCATATTCATAAACCGGCAGCACCAGCACCCGCTTCGATCGGGTCTCGGCGAAGTTGATGCCTTTGGACTGCAGAAAGGCCCGGACTTCACCGCGCCGAAAACGGAATTTCAACATGCCGAGATACCGGACCGACGAGCGTTTTTCCTCTTCGATCTCATAGCTGAGAACAAGCGGCACGATATCGCTCTGCGTCGGTCTGTCGATATTGCCGCGCTGATCCGCCGGCACGAGACGCGCGATCAGCCGGTTAAACGCCAGACGGTGACCTTCGACGATGGCCTGTTCCCGCGCCGTTGCGGCGGTTTCCGCGGTATTGTCCACCGCGACACCGGCAACGGTATAAACATTTTGGGTCTGCTTTTCGGTCTGCGCCATCGTGGCAGGAACCGCCAGCGTAACAGCGAGAACGACCGCCATTGCCACCTGACAATAGATTCGTACACAGATTCGCGGGATGGCGTTCAATTCCGTCCCGGCATTGGCTATCCTGACGGTGGTCAGCGATGTTAAGCACTTCATCCGTTCATTCTAACATTTTCAATCGAGGCGGCGCAGTCATTAACGGTCCCAGCTACAAAGATTCGGGCGTCGATATAGACGCGGGCGCAGATCTTGTCGAGCGCATCAAACCGCTTTCCCGGTCCACCCACCGGTCGGGAGTGATCGGCGGATTGGGCGGATTCGGCGGCCTGTTCGATCCGAAAGCGGCCGGATATGTCGATCCGGTGCTGGTCGCGGCAACCGATGGGGTCGGCACCAAGCTCAAAATCGCCATCGAGGCGAACCGGCACGATACGGTGGGTATCGATCTGGTCGCGATGTGCGTAAACGATCTTGTCGTTCAGGGTGCCGAGCCGCTGTTCTTTCTCGACTATTTCGCCACCGGCAAGCTGGACCCGGCCGCCGCCGCCGAAGTCGTCAGTGGCATCGCAGAAGGCTGCCGGCAGGCCGGCTGCGCGTTGATCGGCGGCGAGACGGCTGAAATGCCGGGCATGTATGGCGACGGGGATTACGATCTCGCCGGATTTTCGGTCGGCGCGGCGGAACGCGGAAATCTTTTGCCGCGCGACGATATCGCGCCCGGCGACCAGATACTTGGCCTTGCCTCGTCCGGTATACATTCGAACGGCTTCTCGCTGGTCCGTCACGTGCTGGCGCAGAACGGCCTTGGCTATGCCGACACGGCGGCGTTCGACGGAAGCCTGACCTGGGGTGACACCTTGCTGACGCCTACGAAAGTTTACGTAAAGTCCTGTCTCGCGCTTCACAAAGCAGGGATGGCGAAGGCTTTCGCGCATATTACAGGCGGCGGGTTGACGGAAAACGTACCGCGTATCCTGCCCGACGGCATGGCCGCCCGCATCGACCCGGTTGCGTGGCCCTTACCGGCGGTCTTTTCCTGGCTGATGGGCGACGGCGGGGTGTCCACGGACGAAATGGCACGCACCTTCAATTGTGGTATCGGCATGGCCGTGATCGTCAACGCGGCAGACGTCGACTTAGCTGCCGGTCTTTTGGCCGCCGCCGGAGAAACCGTTTTCCGCATCGGCGAAATCATCTCGCGCGGCAGCGGCGCCCCGGTCATCCTCCCCGGACTGGACACGGCATGGGGCGGGTAAAAACCGCGATCCTGATCTCAGGCCGCGGATCCAACATGCAGGCGCTGATCGATGCCGCCGCGGACCCGGAATTCCCAGCCGAGATCGTTCGCGTGATATCGAATGTGCCCGGCGCCGGCGGGCTCGACCGTGCGGCAAGAGCAGGCATCCCGACGGCGGCCATCGATCATCGGGATTTTGACGGACGCGCGCCGTTCGAAGACGCGCTGCAGACCGACCTGATCACCGCGGGCGCCGAACTTATCTGCCTGGCAGGCTTTATGCGCCTGCTGACCGAAGACTTCGTTAACCGCTGGAATAACCGGATGCTGAATATCCACCCGTCGCTGCTGCCGGCGTATAAGGGCCTGCAGACCCATGAACGTGTGCTTGAGGACGGCGTGAGGTTTACCGGCTGTACAGTCCATTTCGTCCGACCGGCAATGGATGCGGGCCCCATCGTGGTTCAGGCTGCAGTGCCGGTTGTGCCGGGCGACGATGCCGATACCCTCGCGGCGCGGGTGCTGCTTGCCGAACATCGTTGCTATCCGCACGCGCTTCGGCTGGTGGCGGACGGAAAGACATCAATCGTCGATGAAACCGTAAGGATCGCCGGCGCGAGCGGGCCGACCGGCATTACTTTGAACCCGGATGACGGACAATCATGACCGTCGTTGATCACCGGCTTCACCCGGACCACCAACCGCGTTATACATTCGCCCTGATATTCACTGATCTTCGGAACCGCAAGGAGTAGACGCCGGATGGCCCTCGATATGGAAAATGAAATTGCCCGCCATCAGAAGGGGTGGGAAGACTTCGCTAAAATGATGTTCATCGGAACGGTGAGCGTGATCGCCATACTCGGCATCATGGCGCTGACGATCCTGTAAACACACATGCCACCATGAAAAAGGGCGGGTTTAAAACCCGCCCTTTTTGATTCAACGGTAATTCGGATCAGGCGACGATCTCGGTCGCGCGGAAGAAAAACGCGATCTCTTCAGCCGCGGTTTCGGGCGCGTCGGACCCATGGACCGAATTCGCCTCAACCGATTCGCCGAAGTCGTGGCGGATGGTGCCCTCATCCGCATTTGCCGGATTGGTCGCCCCCATCACTTCGCGGTTTTTGGCAATGGCATTTTCTCCTTCGAGTACCTGAGCAACGATAGGCCCGGAGGTCATGAAACTGCACAGATCGTCAAAAAAGGCCCGCTCCTTGTGGACCTCATAGAACTTTTCCGCCTGCTCTCTGGTCAGTTGCGTGCGCCGCTGAGCGACGACGCGCAGCCCGGCCTCCTCGAAGCGTGCGACGATCGCGCCGGTGATGTTACGCCGCGTTGCGTCCGGCTTGATGATGGAAAGCGTACGTTCGACTGCCATGTGGGCAAAGGCTCCAGTTTTTGAATTCGGCGGGCCTTATAGACGCTTCACGATACCGGAGCAACCAATTCGTTTCGCAGGTGCGAAGACGCAACGGCTTTCGTCCCGACGCCGTCAGTCTTTCTTCTCCCAACCACCCCGTTCGGTCTGCTGCCAGTACGTCAGTTCGTGATTCGCCGCCTTGTAGCCGGTCCAGCGCCGACGCGCGTCGGCGACCGCCGCCTCGTCGCGCCCGTCGAACATCTCCAGACACCGCCGGTAGTTCCCGACATCCGCGGCGGCGGCGCCATCGGTCAGCACCAGAATATCCGCCGCGTTGGGATTTTCGTCATCCGGGGTAATCCAGATAGGCTGCAACGGGGCCTGCCCGTCATGCGCGGTGCCGTGCGGTAAAAACGAATCCTGATCGTAGGTCCACAGAACCCCGCTGAGAAATTCCGCGCGTTCTGTGGAGCCGGTCCGGATCACCGCCCGGGCCCCGCTTTCGAGCACCTTTTCCATCAGCTTCGGTAGCGCCCGTTCAACGGGCGAATGCAACAGGTGATAGAAATTGATCTCGGTCACGACGTCAGTATCAACTTTCGTAATGATCAGTCACCAGCCGGTCGAGCAAACGAACGCCGAAGGCCGTACCGCCCTTCGGGACAGTTGGCGTGTCCCTGCTGGACCAGGTCACGCCGGCAATGTCGAGATGCGCCCATTTGACGCCGTCCTTGACGTAGCGCTGGAGAAACTGAGCCGCCGTAATGGAGCCCCCCCAGCGACCGCCGATATTCTTCATGTCAGCGATATCGGAATTGATCAGCTTGTCGTAGGCGTCGCCCAGGGGCATGCGCCATACCGGCTCGCCAACCGATTTCCCGGCGGCCGTGAGGCGCTCGCAGATTTCGTCGTCATTCGCGAACATGCCGGCATTTTCGTTGCCGAGCGACACAATGATCGCTCCTGTCAGCGTGGCGAGGTCGATCATGGTATGCGGCTTGAACCGGTCCTGGCAGTACCACATGGCGTCGGCGAGAACGAGACGCCCCTCGGCATCTGTATTGATCACCTCGACGGTTTGACCCGACATGGTTTTGACCACGTCACCCGGCCGCTGAGCGGTCGATGACGGCATATTTTCCACCAGCCCGACAACGCCGATTGCGTTCACCTTGGCCTTGCGTCCGGCAAGCGCCTTCATCAGACCGATCACCACGCCCGATCCACCCATATCCCATTTCATGTCTTCCATGCCCGCGGCGCCCTTTATAGAGATACCGCCAGTATCGAACGTCACCCCCTTGCCGACGAAGGCGATGGGCGCCTTGTTTTTTGCGCGCGGCGCGCCGTCCCATCGCATTACAACCAGGCGGGGTTTGTGGGCCGAGCCCTGCGCGACCCCAAGCAATGCCCCCATATTCAGCTTCGCCATTTGCTTTTCATCCAGCACCTGAATCTTGATGCCGAGCTTTGCCAGCGTGCGTGCCTGCTGGGCGAGGGTGATCGGGTAGATCACGTTCGCCGGCTCAGATACCAGATCGCGGGTGAAGAAGACGCCGTCGGCGGTTTTTTTCAGCGGCCCGAACGAATTCTTAGCCGCCGCCGAATCGCGAGAGGCTATCGTCAAGTTACGTAAGCTCGGTTTGGCGTCGGGCTTTTCCTTCGTGCGGTACTTATCGAACCGGTAGGAGCCGAGCAACGCGCCGTACGCGGCGTTTGCGGATATTTCGGCAATTTTCAGTTTCGAGCCTTTCACCGGATCTATGGCGATGACAGATGCTTTGTCGCCGGTACCGGAGACAGTCTGGTAGGCACGGCCACCCAACGCCTGCGCCGCTAGATCGTCGAACCGTTCGGCATCGCCGATCCCCATCATCACTATTCTGCTGGCGCCGACACCCGATGGCGACATTACGGTCAACGACTGACCGCTTTCACCCTTGAAACGACTGGCGTCGATCGCCCGCCTCAACGCACCGTCCGTCGCCTTGTCGATCTTTTCGGCGGTGGCAAGCAATTCGCCACCAGATTGCACACAGACGACAAGTGGGCCGGTACGCGGCATGGCGGGGGCGGAAAAACTGATTTTCATTCTCGAACTCCGGCAGAAATGCGTGAAAAGAGCGGAGACATTCCCCGCCCGCAGACCGGAATGTAACAAGCATTACGGCAAACTTGAAAATCTTATTCACCGGCGGTCACCCGGACCTTACCTCAAGCATCGTTGGCGTGTCAGCTCCCGGTTGATACAATCACAGCCCAGAGTTTCAGTAACCGGCCCCAATGCAACAATTTATCGGCTATTTCACCCCCACCTTCGATCAACTCGTGGGGTTGGGCGCCCTCCTGGTCGTATGCGCAGGATTGGTCTCGATCGGTGGCGCCATGCGGGGGCGAAAACGGCTGCTCGAGACGGATCTCATTGCCGGCTGGGCGGTGGCGAGCGTCACCTTTACGGCGGCGGGCGGCTTGATACATGTCGATTTCCGCTGGATCGCCCTGGCGCTACTCGTCGCCACAATCCTGGCCGGCATCTTCGCGCTGGTCCGGGACCGGCGGCTGATCTCTCCGGATATGCTTCGCGCGCTGGCGATATCGTTACCGCTGTTATGGCTTGCCGCCTGCATGACGATCTCGCAGTGGGACGAATTCATGCAATGGATGCCCAACGCACGCTATATTTTTGAGTACAACACTTTCCCGAGGACCGGCAATCCGCCAAAGAGCTCGGTGTTACCCGCTTATCCCCACGGCGTCGCCTATGTCGTCTATCTGTCGAGCCGATTGACCGGCTTTCTAGCGGAAAACACTGCGGCCGCCTTCAACATTGTCCTCCTTGCCTGCTTTGCGATGATGATCGGGCGCATGGTCCGGATGGCGATCACCGGCCATGACGGCGCCGTCAAGATACCCATCGGGTTGGCCTCGGTCCCGTCGGAGAAACTGGGATGGCTCTATTGCGCAATCGGCGCGCTCGCGGTCACCGGACTTAACCCAACTTTCGTTCCCAAAATTGTGTTTACGGCCTACTCCGATGCATCGACGGCCGTTCTGGTCGGCATGCTCTGCATTGTGTTGTGGATGATCCTGAATGTGCTGTCGGGTGACGAGAAAGGGTATTCGCCCGGGAATCTCGCGTGGAGCTACGGTCTCATCGCGGTTGCGCTGGTTTCGGTTAAGCAGCCCAACATCGTTCTGTTTGCTCTTGTGACAATTGGCGGCGCCGGCGTGGCCCTGCGCGACCGGGACATTCCGTTCATGCCGTTTGTGCGCCTGCTGCCGGCGATCATCCTTCCGCCAGTCACGATGTATATCCTCTGGCGACTTCATGTAAGCATCAACGAAGTGGGTACGGAGGTTGAATTCTTACCCCGAGCGGAGTGGTTGACCGACCGGATCGGGGCAATTGCGGCTAAAATGGCGAGCATCGCCGCCAAAAAGGGCGGATATTTTTCCGTCATGCTGATATCCTGCGTCTTCGCCGTGCGGGCGCTTTGGCGCATGCGAACCCCGTTCGACCGGCTCAGCCTTATCATTGCCGTCACGTTTGTCGGATATACCGGCTTTCTGTTATTTCTCTATGTAACCGCGTTCGGCGAGGGTGGCGCGCGTGACGCCACTTCCTATTGGCGCTTCAACATGCATCTGGGCGGGGCCTGCGTCACTTTCGGCGCCTACGGGGTTGCCCTGTTATGGCGAACATGGATAACGCCTCGCCTGCGACGAAATATCTCCTGGATTGTTTTCGCCCTGATCGTTATCGGGCCTTTCGCGCTGGCCCATAAAATCCGCTTCGACCAGCACCCGGTATAAATCTATGTCCGCCAGGTGGTCGAGGATTTGGTCGCCGGAATCCCCGAAGACACGCGTTTAGGTGTTCTCGATCCGACCGGAAACGGCGAATTTGCGGTCATCGCACGATATGTCGCGACCCGGCATACCGACTATGTCGGGCATTTAATCGCCGCTCATCGGCCGACGGCCGGGAGAATTCTCGAGTTCATCGACCACAATGAGCCCGAAATGATATGGGTTCATGTACCAACCGAAAGTGCGGAGCGGGCGCTGGCAGTCCGGATGATACAAGGGAGCTCCTACCTGTTGAAGCACACCGCTGGAAAATGGGTCATCGTTAAATCATGGCCCTACCCTGGTTACGCCGATCCGAACGCTGTCCCCAAGTGAATTTGAGGCGCCGCGCGCCATCACATGTGCGTAGTCGTTTGTAATAACTTGTAAATTCGGTTGTGACAGTCGAATCCCAAAAACCTATAGTGCGCCCATGGGCCGTCTTCATGGATATATGTTTCGCCAGCTCGTCTGGTGGACGATCGTCGTCTGCTTCAGCCTGACCTGTATCGTCTGGCTGACGCAATCGCTGCGCTTTGTTGAGATGATCGTAAACAGCGGTTTGTCGGTGACGACCTTTGTGACGTTCACGTTGTTGCTGCTCCCGTCGTTTCTGTCGCTGATCGGGCCGATCGCGGTTTTTGCGGCTGTTATGTTCACCTACACCAAGATGGTGAATGACAGCGAGATCGTCATTCTGCGGGCGAGCGGAATGAGCCCCCTGAAAATCGGGCGACCCGCCATAATTCTCGCCATCCTGGTCATGGGGTTCGGATATCTGAATTCTCTTTACCTGATGCCGTCGACGTACCGGGAATTCAAGGACATACAGCGCGAGTTTCGCTCAGAATTGTCGACGCTGTTCCTTCAGGAAGGCGTGTTCAATCCGGTCATCGCCGGCGTTACGGTATACATTCGCGAACGCAGTGAAAACGGCGAACTCTACGGCATCATCATTCATGACGAACGCAACGCCGATAAACCGATAACGATGATGGCCGAGAAAGGGGCGATTGTTTCCAGTGACAATGGCCCCCGCGTCCTCATGCTAAACGGCAACCGCCAGGAAGTACGCGCGGATGACGGCCGTCTGTCCCTGCTTTATTTCGACCGCTATACGTTTGACCTCAGCGCCCTGAACAAAGTTGAATCATTGTTATGGCGGGAGCCGCGCGAGCGCTACCTGCACGAACTTTTTTTTCCGGCCAAAACTAAGGACAATCTTTACAATTTCCGCAAGCTGAGGATGGAGGGCATTTTCAGACTGTCAGCACCGCTGCTCTATCTTACCTACACTATCATCGGGCTGGCCTTGCTGTTGGGCGGGGACTACAACCGCCGGGGGCAGTTTCGGCGCATATTCATAGCTGTGTGTACGGTCTCGTTTGTTCAGGTGGCAGTTCTCGGGGCTAAGAATTTCGGCGAAAAGTTCGTTGAAATTGAGACACTGATGTATGCCGTCCCAATCGTCGCGACGATCGTGTTTCTAGTAATTATTACGTCGAGCAAACCCAAAATCAGAAAGCGGCGCCTGAACGGACCCGAGCTGGCACAATGAAACTTTCGCGCACATTATCTTCTTATGTCGGGCGCCAGTTCCTGTTTGCATTTCTTGCATGCACGATCGGGCTGCTGGCGGTCATCATGCTGTTCGAAACGCTCGAACTGTTTCGCCGTGTTTCCTCCCGGCAGGAGGGTACCGGAATTCAGATCGTTGTTTCGATGGCGCTGCTGAAACTGCCCAGCCTGGCCGAGAAAGTAATACCGTTTTCCGCGTTGCTTGGCGCGATGTTCACCTTCTGGCGCCTGAACCGCTATCACGAATACATTGTTGCCCGCGCGGCCGGCGTTTCAATATGGCAATTTCTCGCCCCGCCGATAGCGATTGCAATCCTGATCGGGCTGTTCAAAATTGCCATTTTCAACCCGTTCTCTTCTGCCATGTTGCTGAAATTTGAAATTCTCCAAGCGAAACATATTCGGGGGAAATCAAGCCTCGCCGCGCTTGCCAATCAGGGTATCTGGTTCCGCCAGTCTACCGAAACCGGCCAATACATCTTGCATGCCCGCACGATCACCCCGCACGATGTGCGCCTCGACAAGGTCATTGTCTATCTGATGCAGGACGGCGACCGGTTCGTCGGCAGGGTAGATGCAAAGACAGCGACACTGGAAAACGGGTTCTGGCGTCTCGATAACGCCGTGCTCACCGAACCGAACAAACCCCCGGCCCGTTACGATATTCGACGACTTCCGACCGACCTGACGATCGGCAACATCAACGACAGTTTTGCACCACCGGCGACAATCTCGTTCTGGGCGCTGCCGGGCTTCATCAAAGTGCTGGAAAATGCCGGGTTTTCCGGCGTTCGACATTTACTGCATTGGCACACGCATCTGGCGCTGCCGCTAATGCTAGCGGCTGTCGTTATTCTGGCCGCCACATTTTCACTGCGGCCAATACGCCGGGGCGGCGGCGCCGTCCTTATCGTTTCGGGTATCGGCACGGGATTCCTGTTGTATTTTCTTTCGGATGTCGTTTACGCGCTCGGCGTATCATCGAAGGTGCCGATCCTCATGGCGGCATGGAGTCCGGCGCTGATAACTTCTTTCCTTGGCATTGCCGTTCTGCTTCACCTTGAGGACGGATAAGGTGATCCGGGCGGCAATGATCGCATGCGCGACATTCGGCATGTTGTCGCTGATAGGAGTACCAAACGCCGATTCGCGTGAGCCGCTGCGAACGGACGCGCCGGTATTGTTCAAGGCCGACCAGCTACGCAACGAGCAGAAAACCGGTCACGTCATCGCTACCGGCAACGTGGAATTTTCCCAGGGCAATCGAACGCTGCTGGCTGACAGCGTTACCTATGACCGACGTAACGATACCGTCTCCGCGAACGGCAATATCAGCATTCTGGAACCATCGGGTGACGTGATATTTGCCGATCATGTCGAACTGACAGGTGATCTTCGCAACGGTATTATTGAGAATATACGGGTCCGTCTTACGGATAATGCGCGGGTCGCTGCCGCCGGCGCGCGGCGTGTTCGCGGACAACGAACGGAATTCCGCAAGGCCGTCTATTCGCCCTGCAAATTATGCGAAGAAGATCCTACACGAGCCCCAATCTGGCAGATAAAGGCCTTCAACGTAACGCACGATCAGGAATCCAAGGACGTCACGTACCGGGATGCCTTTATGGAATTTTACGGCATACCCGTATTTTACACCCCCTATCTGTCGCATCCCGACCCGAACGTCGAAAGACGAACCGGGTTTCTCACACCGTCCTATGGCGTCGACAGTGAGCTGGGGACTTTGGTCAACACGCCGTTCTATGTCGACATCACGCCGAACATGGACGCAACCCTCAAGCCGCTTTTCACGTCGCGGGAAGGAATTGTCGGTGCCGCGGAATTTCGCCACCGGCTGAGCCGCACCGGCTACCTGCTGAACGGTAGCCTGACGCACGCCAGCCGAGGGGTTAATCAGCCTGACGTGTTTCGGGGCCATATAGCCGGCGAGTTGCGTCATGAATTTAATTCGACATGGCGTGGCGGCGGCGATCTTCATCTCGCCACGGACGACACCTATCTCCGGCGCTACGGCTTCAATGCTCCCGAAACACTGGATAGTCGGCTTTATGCGGAAGGTTTCCGCGGGCGCAACTACGCGTCGGCTAACGCATATTATTTTCAGGGCCAGCGATCCAGCGATGTTCAGGGCGAAATCCCCACGGTGTTTCCCATGCTAGATTACAACTATGTCAGCGAGCCTTCCCGTCATGGCGGTCTCTGGAAGCTCGATGCGAACGTATTGGGGCTAACCCGAAGGAACAGCAGAGATACGCGCCGGATTTCGGCTAAAACGAAATGGGAACTGCCCCATATCAGTCGCCATGGTGAGATTTACCGAGCGTTCGCCTCGGTGCAGACTGACGCCTATTGGGTCGATGACGCAGTCGAATCCGATACGCCCTCAAATAAGATTTCCGGCCTTAGCGGTCGAGTATTTCCGCAGGTAGGGCTTGACTGGCGGCTTCCGCTCGCCCGCACGGAGAGACGTTTTACGCAGATCGTAGAGCCGGTTATCGGGGTGGTCATCGCGCCCGGCAGCCAGAATTCGGACAGCATTCCGAATGAAGACAGTCTCGGCGTCGAGTTTGACGATACGAACCTGTTGTCCGAAAGCCGGTTTGCCGGCCTCGACCGCGTAGAGGGCGGATCACGGATCAACTACGGCCTGAACAGCGGCGTCTTCGGCATCGGCGGGGGATTCAGCTCGTTTTTTATCGGCCAAAGCTACCGTTTGGACAAGGATGCCGATTTCGGGGCCGGTACCGGTCTGGACGATCATTTCTCGGATATCGTCGGGCGCGTTCGGATAGCCCCGACGCGTTATCTCAAAGCGCTGTACCGTTTCCGGCTCGACAAGGATAGTTTTGCGCCCAGGCGAAACGAGATAGCATCCACGTTCGGCGTTCCGGTCGCCCAATTCAGCGTCAACTATCTGTCTATCGACCAGCAAGACGTACGCGATATCACCGATTCCGAGGATGCATTTCCCGACCGCGAGGAAATCACCCTGGCTCTGTCGTCACAGGTTACCGAACGGTGGCGGTTTGGCGCCAGAACCCGGCACGACCTCACCTCAACCGGAGGTGTCCTGAACCGCAGCGCGTTTTTGACCTATACCGACGATTGCTTCCAGTTTGATATCAATTTCTCCCGCTTGTATACCCGCGACCGAGATGTGAAGCCGTCGGATACGATTCTGTTCCGGGTCGTCTTCAAAACGCTCGGCGAGGCCAAGACATCGATATCACCGACCGCCCGGAGCGGTGGACGAACCAGGGTCCGGGAGCGCAATGATAACTGATCTCACTGCGGACCTGGCGCCTGGATGCATTGAACCAAGCCCATGTCAGACGATATATTGAAGTAGAAAATACGAACGGAATTAGAATGACGACGGCGAATTTACTTCGCACACATGCCGCTGCCCTGGTTGTTTGTGTTGCCACGTTGGTTTCAGGGGCGGCCTGTTCGCAGACCGTCCAGCGCATTGCCGCGATTGTGAATGACGAGTTGATCACCGCTTACGATCTAGAATCGCGGATCCAGCTGGTTATCTTTACCACCCAGTTGTCCAACACAGCTGAAGTACGGCGGCGCATCAGCAGCCAGGTGCTGCGGACGCTGGTAGATGAACGTCTGCAGCTGCAGGAGGCCAAGCGCCGGAATATTTCCGTCAGCCAGCGCGATATAGAAAAGGCAAAGGGGGCGATTGAAAAGCGGAACAAACTGCCCAAAGGCGATATTAATCGTATGTTGACCGAAAATAGAATCCCCCGGGCCGCGATGGACGATCAGTTACGGACCGGCATCGCCTGGTCAAAGCTGATCGGCCGGCGCTTGCGGCCGCGGATTACCATCGGCGAAGATGAGATCGATGAGGCTTTGGGCCGGATAAAAGCACGCCAGGGACAAACCGAATATCAGCTGGGCGAGATTGTACTTGCCGTCGATAGTCCCGACCAGGAAGCCAATGTCCGGCGGACCGCCGAGCGCATTGCCGATCAGGTTCGCAAAGGAGCACGTTTTTCAGCCATAGCACGGCAGTTTTCGCAAAGTGCGACAGCCGCCGTCGGTGGCGATCTGGGGTGGATACACGAAGCCGAACTTGACGAAACTCTGCGCGACATCGTGCCCAAAATGGCCCGCGGCTCCATGACAAATCCGGTCAAGACGGTGGCCGGGTATCGAATTCTGCGTCTCCTGGATGTCAGAAAGATCGCCCAAGGTGCGGCGAAACCCGTCACGCTGAAACTTCGCCAGATATTTCTACCGGTGCCGCCACCGGCTTCGCCCAAAGATATCAAGGCGCAGATCGATCTTGCCAAAACCGTTCGCGATACCGCGACCGGCTGCAAGGATTTCGACCTGCTGGCAAAAGAGCTCGCATC
>Ga0209403_10003109_pt1 | contig 19095 bp, 18 predicted proteins | sample ArcticOcean_MG_C_8_FD_187440 | JGI IMG/M metagenome (GOLD analysis project Ga0209403, IMG submission 187440) | Marine microbial communities from western Arctic Ocean - ArcticOcean_MG_CB11_86 (SPAdes) (version 2) | ecosystem: Environmental > Aquatic > Marine > Oceanic | place: Arctic Ocean... | reverse complement strand
ATTTCTCCCCATGGCTTGAACGGCGGACTTCCTGCAAAAACCGGCCGCACGTGGGTCGAATTTTCCGGGAGGTCACGCAGAGAGCTGGGTGGCAGCGAGAGCGTTCGGGTGTCCCAAGACGATGTTCTGGTGATCAAAACCCCAGGCGGAGGTGGGTTTGGAGGCAAGTAGACACGAAGCTTGCATTTAAACTCGCGTGCAAAACGATAATTGAAACAAGGGAGTGAAAGTTGGGGAGTGGACCCTCCCTGCAGACTACAAAGGCGGTCAACTCCAAGGCCCTGGCCGGATCGTCTTGAATGATTTTGTGCGCGCGCTTGTTCCGAATACCCCGCTGCGAAGATTTTGCAGGCTCGGTGGATTTAACCCGAGGCAATATAACCTAGGTTGCTACCTAGCGCCGATAGACGTTCAGGGTCACTTCCAACCCATCTAAAAAGCGGATCACCCGGGACGAATTTGAGCCAAAATCGCCGGACCCATAGATCCCCCGGCTGTAAATCGCGAGGGTCGATCGAAAATTTCCTTCGTCATAGAATTGCACGGTGAGCACATCCGGCAGGCGCAACAAACGTGACCGTTGGATGTAGACGTATTGCATTTTTTCTTCGTCCGCTAATACCAGCTCCATGCGCGGCTCCAACGCGATCAGCTCGTCCCAGCGGGCTTTCATTTGTGGCACCTCGGCATCGAAGATGGCAGTTCGGTCATTCAGTTCGGCGCACAAATCAAAAGTGGGGCACACCAGAAACCGATTGGGCCGGCGTTCCATCCTGACCTCGGCAAAATCAATGAACGTTACTTCACCCGGTTGGAACATGGCGCGAAAGGGGCGTTCCCCCAACGGAGTCACCGCCATCACCAACACAATAATGCCCGCGATCAGCATCACGCCCGTAAACCACCAACCAAAATGCTTCATTTACTGCTCTCCGCGAAAACCCGATCGATTTTTGCCGCCATGATGAAATCGTTTTCGTGCAGCCCATGGATTTTGTGGGTGAACAAAAGAATTTCGGCGTACCCCCAGCCAAACGAAATATCCGGATGATGGCCCTCTGACTCGGCCAGCTCACCGACGCCGTTCACAAACGCCAGAGAAGTGGCAAAATCGTCAAAGGCGAATTTTCGGATGACGTTTGTGGCCTCGTTGTTTAGCACCCATTCGGGAACCTGTGCCAACAGGTCCCGGGCCTGGTCGGCAGGAAGCGGCGGAATTCCGCCTTTGCAGGGAACGCATTCCTTGTCCAAAAGAGACATTACAATCAACCAGTTTTCAGATCAGGGCGGAGCCACTGTAACGGCTCGGGCCCGACAAAACAAAAGTCGGGTAGGTTGGGTGATCACAGGGAGGGGTTGGCGGATAACGGCGCGCCACGGTACCCTTTAACATGCTCGCTGTTTTGATCACCGGCGCCAATCGCGGCATTGGCTTGGAATTCGCGCGTCAATACGCGGCGGACAGCTGGCGGCTGTTTGCCTGCTGCCGCACCCCGCAAAAAGCGACCCCGTTGAACCAGTTGATGGCCGATCATCCCAGTGCTGTTTCCGTGCGCCCGGTAGATGTCACCTATTCCGACACGATTGCAGCGGTGGCGTCGCCGGAGGCGGCGGTTCTGGGCCGGTGGATTTCGACAATTTTACCCAAACATTGGCGGTCAATACGGTGGGACCGGTGCGCGTTGCCGAGGCGTTCGCCCATCACGTGGCCGCCAGTAACCTCAAAACCATGGTCGCGACCACCAGCGGCATGGGCAGTATCGGCGACAATGTCTCAGGTGGATATTTGGCCTATCGCACTTCCAAGGCCGCCCTGAACATGGCCGTGCGAACCTTGGCCCATGATTTTTCGAGCCGCCTGGTTATCGCCATCGTGCTGAACCCGGGATGGGTCAAAACCGATATGGGCGGGAGCGGTGCAACGAGAACGCCTGAGGACTCTGTCGCGGCCATGCGCAAAGTTATCGATGGGCTGGGGCCCCAAGATACGGGCAAATTTTTCAATCACAGCGGAGATGAATTTCCATGGTAAAGCGCGTTCTAGGATCAGTATTCGCCGCCGTTCTGTTCGCCGCGATTGGGTTTTCCAGTGGTGCAGTGGCCCAGGGCAAATGGGCCCAAGGCGCACCGATGCCCACACCACGATCAGAAATCGTCGCTGCCGCATTGGACGGATTGATCTATGTGGTGGGGGGCCTGACCCGCCAGGGCGGGCTGACAACCTTTGAAGCATTCGATCCCGCCACCAACACCTGGATGGTGTTGCCACCGATCCCTGAAGCCCGCCATCACACCGCCATCGCGGCATTGGATGGCCGCATTTATGTGACGGGTGGCTTTGGCCGCAGCGGCTTTAGCCGGATGTTGAACACCACCTGGGTCTACGAGCCAGAATCTGGCCAATGGAGCCTGGCAACGCCAATGCCCGGAGACCGGGCGTCCCATGCCATGGCTGTGGCCGACGGAAAATTGTTCGTTCTGGGCGGTGTCGCCGGCGTGCCCCAATCGGTGTGGTCCTATGATCCCGCCACCGCCACCTGGGATACGTCGTGGACCCCCATCCCAAATATTCGCGAGCACACTTCCGCTGCTGCGCTCGATGGTAAAATCTATGTCATGGGTGGCCGTTGGTCCCGGGGAAATCTGAATGTGGCTTCGTTTTTTGACCCCAAAACCAACACCTGGACCCGGCTACCGACCATGCCCAGTTCCCGCGGCGGCCTGACTGCTGGCACTGTGAACGGGCGGATCCATGTGACCGGCGGCGAGGAATTGGGAGGCGGCCTGACGTTTACTGCCCACGAAGCCTTTGACCCGGTCACCGGCACATGGAAGGTATTGGCGCCGCTACCAACGGCGCGCCACGGGTTGGCTTCATCAACTGTTAACGGTGTTTGGTATGTAATTGGTGGTGCCACCGGGGCAGGCCGTTTGACCTATACGACCCTGTCGAGTGGCGTCGAAGCCTTTACCCCGGCACCCAACAACTAGGATCGATCGATGTTGCTAAAAACCGAAGCACGCAAACGCGTTGAAGAGGAGCTAGAACAGCGCGGCATGTTGTTGGTGGAGGGTAGCAACGATTTTCCCTCCGTTGCCGGATTACAGGCGGACAACCCCGGCAAGGTCGGCGGATTTTCGTGGGATTCGGCTCCGGCCCATGCGCTGGCCCATGCGCTGGCCCAACAACGCGATGTGGTTCGCGTCAATCTGTATCGGGCCAAGGACACCCTGGTGCATCAACGCATGTGGTCGGCCCTGGATGCCATCGCCACGTTTAATGTTGAAGCCGTGGTAGCGGGAGCTGCCGGGATGAAACCGAAAAAATTATATTTCGCAGTCCAGGATGACCCGGGCATTTCCGGCGAGGAACTGAAAGCCGAGTTTGAGAAAGATGGCGGCGGTCGCGGGTACGGGTTCGTCCTGGCCGACCTTCAATCCTTGTTCTGTATTGTGAACGAGGCCCGCACAGACACGCCATCGGCCTTGCAGTCCGACATGGTTTGGTACCACTGGAAGCGCGGCAGCGTCAGTCGCATGCTTGGATCTGGCGACACGCCACCGATTGAGGAAGCCATCCAGACCTTGATGTCAGCGGTGCCGGACATTGACGCCAAACCCGTGGTGTTATTCCCCTGCCTGAAGCTGGCGACCAAGAAATTGGATCGTTAACCCAAAAATTTACCGATCAGAAGCACGTGGCCCAAGTTGGACCACTACCTGCTCTATACCGAGAAATAGCTGGCCTGGGGGTGCACCAGGACCAACGCTGACGTTGATTGTTCCGGATGCAGTTGATCTTCGTCGGCCATACGGATGCCCATAGCATCCGCTCCCAACAGTTCCAGCAACATCCGCTGATCGCCTAAATTCGGGCACGCGGGATAGCCAAAGGAATAGCGCGCGCCGCGATATTGTTGCTTCAACAGCTTTTGCGCCTCTCGCGCGTCTTCGTCGCCAAATCCCAATTCCGTGCGAATGCGCTTGTGGACGTATTCCGCCAAGGCCTCGGTCATTTCGATACCGAACCCATGGAGGTACAAATAATCCTGGTATTTGTCCGCTTCGAAAATCTCCCGGGCGGCTTCGGAAACCCTCTGGCCCATGGTCACCACTTGCAGGCCGACCACGCTGCGTTGGTCGTCATCCACGTCTTTTACGAAATCGGCAATGCACAAGCCGTCTTTTTTGTCCTGGCGGGGTAGGGAAAACCGCGCGGCTTCGGTGGAGCCATCCTCGTTAAACAAGATCAGATCATTGCCCTGGGCGGCCGCCTTCCAATAGCCATAAGACGCGGCGGGCTGGAGGATTTTTTCGCGGATGGATTGCTCGGCTACCCGATTGACGATGGGCCGTAATTCCTTTGCCGCCCACGCATCGAATTCCTTGCGGCTGCGCCCCTGCTTCTTGTAACCCCACTGGAATTGATAAAGCATGGCTTCGTTCAGATAGGGCATCAGGGTTTTGACGTTGATGCCGCTGACCTGTTTCGGCCCCCAGAACGGCGGATCGGGCACTTCCACATCATGGTTCAAATCGTTGCGGCGAATTTTTGCTTCTTTCACATCAACAGGGCGCTGTTCCCCTCTCGGCTGCCCCAGACGGCGTTTGGATTTTGGCTTGTTCGCCGCCTTTTCCTTGATCTGTGCCAACAGGTCGTCAAACGTGCCTTCGGCCACGTGGTTCATAAGGCCTAAGCCCGAAAACGCATCCCGGGCATAGGCCACTCGGCCAGCGCCATAGGCGGTGACGCAATCGTCTTCAACATAGGCGCGGGTTAACGCGGCACCGCCCAAGAACACCGGCACGTCGATGCCTTCCCGGGTCATTTCTTCCAGGTTTTCTCGCATCACCACTGTAGATTTCACCAAAAGACCAGACATGCCAACGGCGTCGGCGTTGACTTCCCGGGCAGCGTCCATGATCGCCGCCACCGGCTGTTTGATGCCAAGGTTCACCACCTTGTAGCGGTTGTTGGTGAGGATGATATCCACCAAGTTTTTGCCGATGTCGTGAACGTCGCCACGCACTGTAGCCAAAACAATCGTGCCCCGTTGGGCACCTTCGTCTTTTTCCATGTGCGGTTCAAAATGAGCCACCGCGGCCTTCATGGTTTCCGCCGACTGCAACACAAATGGCAACTGCATTTGCCCCGACCCAAACAAATCACCCACCACCTTCATGCCGTTCAGAAGGGTGTTGTTGATGATGTCCAGGGGCGCACGTTTTTTCATCGCTTCGTCCAGGTCATCTTCCAGACCGTCGCGGTCGCCCTCGACGATGCGCAACTTCAAGCGTTCTTCGACGTCTTTCGGGCGTTCCTGAACCTTGGTTTTTTGCTCCTTGCGATCTTCGAACAGCGCCATAAAAGCATGGAGGGGGTCATAGCCTTCCCGGCGGCGATCAAAGATCAAATCCTCGGCGACTTTGACTTCTTCGGCGGGAATTTTGTGCAACGGTACAATGCCCGAAACGTGGACGATGGCGCCGGTCATTCCGCGCTTCAACGCATGATCTAGATACACCGAATTCAGCACGTGGCGGGCGGGGGGATTCAGGCCAAAGGAGATATTGGAAAGCCCCAGAATGATTTGGCAATTGGGCAATTCTTTTGCAATACGTTCGATGGCGTCCAAGGTTTCCGAGCCCAGTTTGCGGTCATCCTCGTTGCCGGTGCAGATCGTGAAAGTTAGGGGGTCGAACAGTAAATCCGACGGGCTGAGCTTGTGCTGGACCGTCGCGAATTCGAATAAACGCTTGGCGACGGCGATCTTGGAGTCCGCGTCCTTGGCCATGCCGTCTTCGTCGATGGTCAGGGCGATAACCGCCGCGCCGAACCGTTCCGCCAAGACCAACCGCTTGTGGGCGTGGTCTTCACCATCTTCGAAATTGATCGAATTGATCACCGCCTTGCCTGCATAAAGGCCCAAGGCTTTTTCCAACACCGGAAATTCCGTGGAATCGATCACCAACGGGGCGCTCACTGCACCACGCATACGGGTCAATACCTCGGTCATGTCCGACACCTCGTCACGGCCGACAAAGGCTGTGCAAACGTCCAGGGCATGGGAGCCGACTTTTTCTTGGTCCTTGGCGATGGCGATGCAGCCATCCCAATCTTTGGCGTCCTGCAGTTTGCGGAATTTTTTTGAGCCATTGGCGTTGCAGCGCTCGCCGATGGACAGATAGGCGTTTTCCTGGCGGTACTCCACCTGGGTGTAAAGGGACGCCAAGGCTGGGACCCAATGGTGTTTCCGGCGCACCGGCACTGGTCGCAACTCACCATTGGCATGGCTGCGCAGCATGGCGTCCAGGGACTCAATGTGCGGTCCGGTGGTGCCGCAGCAGCCGCCAATCATTGAGACCCCGTCTTCGAAGGCAAAGCGTTCGAGCCACCGGGTAATTTCTTTTGGCCCCAACGGGTATTTGGTTTGGCCGTCCACCAATTCCGGCAGCCCGGCATTGGGCTGGACCGAAATATGTTTCGGCCAATGGTCGGTCAGCCAGCGCACATGTTCGGCCATTTCCTGGGGACCAGTGGCGCAGTTCAGACCAAGTGAGTCCACGTCCATGGCCTCGATCGCCGTGGCCACGGCCGAAATATCCGCGCCCACCAACATGGCTCCAGTGGTTTCGATGGTCGCTTGAACCAAGATTGGCGTGTCGGAATTAGCCCCCGCCCGGGCAATCTTGGCACCGTTAATCGCCGCCTTGATTTGCAGCGGATCCTGAGTGGTCTCAATCAGAATGGCGTCGACCCCACCGTCGATCAACCCGGCCGCCTGAAGGGTAAACGCGTCTTCCAATTCCAAATAACCAATGTGGCCCAGGCTGGGGAGCCGAGTGCCGGGGCCGATGGATCCCAAAACAAACCGTGTGCGCCCATCGCCATCAAATTCCGCCACCGCTTCCCGGGCAAGTTCTGCCGCGCGCTGGTTGATCCAGTGGGCTTCATCAGCCAACCCAAATTCCCCCAAAGTAATGGGAGATCCGCCGAAGGAATTGGTTTGGACCATGTCCGAGCCCGCCCCTAAATAGGTCATGTGAATTTCACGAACCATTTCTGGGCGGCTTTTATTCAGGATTTCAGTGCAGTTTTCTTGGCCCAGATAATCCGTTTCCAGGTCCAAATCCCTTGCCTGTACTTGGGTGCCCATGGCGCCGTCGCACAACAAAATGTGCTGAGACAAATGATCGAGAAAGTTACTCATCTGTGGCGAAATCCTGGTTGGTTGGCCTTAGCGTGGTGCCCGCCGCTGATCGGCGGCAAGGCCCACAGAATGGCAAATAGCGAACGTCAGTTCGGCCCGGTTTAACGTATAAAAGTGAAAGAATTTAATTCCGCGGTCCAAAAGTTCTTGGCATTGGGCGGCAGCCAGATCGGACGCCACTTGGCGCCGGGTTTCCGGGTCGTCTTCAAGCCCCGCGAAGGCATCGGCCATGCTCGGGGGAATCGCCGCCCCGCACTGGTCAGCGAACTGCACCACACTGGTGAAATTTGTCACCGGCATAATGCCAGGGACGACGGGCACATCGATCCCCGCCGCGGTGGCGCGATCCACGAACCGTAAATATTTGTCGTTGTCGAAAAAGAATTGCGTGATGGCACGGGTCGCACCTGCGTCCACTTTGGCTTTCAGCACATCCAAATCGGCATCTGCACTGGCCGCCTCTGGGTGGACTTCAGGATATGCCGCGACGCTGATTTCAAAATCAGCAACCCGTTTCAAGCCAGCCACAAGATCGGCGGCATAAGCATATCCGCCATCATGCGGCTGATAGCGGGCTTCACCGTCGGGGGGATCACCGCGCAAGGCCACCACATGGCGAATGCCACTGTCCCAATACGCCTTGGCTACCTGGTCGACTTCTGCCCGGTTAGCCCCAACACACGTTAGATGGGCGGCGGTGGCCAGTGGGGTTTCACCCTGGATACGCCGCACGGTGTTGTGTGTGCGCTCCCGCGTCGTGCCCCCCGCCCCATAGGTCACTGAAACAAATTTTGGCTTCAGGGGGATCAATCGTTTGATCGAAGACCACAGGGTTTGCTCCATCTTCTCCGTTTTGGGCGGGAAAAATTCTAAGGAAACCCAGGGGGTGTTGATGGCCGAATCGACGTTTGGTTTGGTCATCACGATTAGACCTCGGTTTGGGGTGCGTCGGCGGGCCAGATGGTGACCGTCAAAGGATCACCCGCAAGATCGATGGCGGCGCCCGGGTTTAGCCCAGCGGATTTGAACCATCCCGCAACTTCGTCGTGGGCGAAGCCTAGGCGACGATGGGCGTGCTGATCCCGCAACGCTTCGATATCGTGGGGGGCAAAATCCACGACCGCCACCCGTCCCCCGGGGCGCAACACCCTGGCCGCTTCGCGGATCACTGATTGGGGATCGTCGGCGTAACGTAGAACCTGGTGAACCGTCACGGCGTCGACGGAATGAGAAGGGATCGGCAGCGTGTACATATCCCCATGGCGAACCTGGCAATTTTCCAAACCCGCTGCATCCAGCTTGGCTCGTGCCACGGCCAGCATTTCCCGGTTCAAATCGACGCCGACCCCCTTTGCCACGCGGCGGCCGAATAGCTCCAACATGCGCCCGGTTCCCGTCCCGATATCCAGGAATTCATTGAATTCCAACGGGTCAAAAACATCGGTCAACGCCGCTTCCACATCTTTTTCCGGTACGTAAAGGGAGCGGATTTCATCCCATTGGCTGGCGTTGGCGCGAAAATATTTGTCAGCGGCCTCCAGTCGTGCCGCCTTCACGTCCGCCAAGCGCTCCAAATCCCGGGCCACATCAGGGTCGTCATCGGAAATTAGAGCGGCCAATATTCGCGACAAGATGCCGCCTTCCGCACGCTCTGCCAGCCGATAAAAACCCCATGTCCCTTCGCGGAACCGGTCCACAAGGCCCGCGTCGCATAAAAGTTTTAAATGCCGAGAAACCCGGGGCTGGCTCTGACCCAATATTTGGGTGAAATCTGACACTGTAAATTCGCCCCGCGCACACAAGGACAGCAACCGCAAACGGGTTGGTTCCCCCGCCGCGCGCAGACCAGCCAGTAGAAATTTAGAATTCATAGACCAAATATAAACATATATTTATGTATGTGTCCAGACTAGGCTAAACGGAGTTTGATTAGGAACCAAAACGATCCCAAAACCAAAGTGCGCTATAAACGCAACACACACACCGAATGCGCCGGTCCATCTAGCGTCTGCGGGTGGAAACACTACGTGCCCTGTGATAGCCACAACGACTGGAAGCAAGGTTTCAGGCTCAACTGAAGGCAATTTCAGTCTGAATTAATCATGAATATACGGTCGTCTGGATACAATCCCTACAACCGTTCGACATCGTCGGAAATGCAGGCGCCAAAGTATGGCCAATCGACCCACCCGCGGCTGGAAATTTATCGGCCTCGCTCTAACAGCGATGATTACGGCTGGGTGTGCATCTCTGCCCGAAGATCCGATCGAGCGGGAAATTTTTCTGGAGACGAACGATCCTCTGGAGCCTATGAACCGGTCTGTTTTCGCCTTTAACCTGCAATTCGATAAATACGCGTTGGAGCCGCTGGCCAAGGGCTATCGCGCGGTCATCCCTGAATTCGGCAGGAAGATGATCAGCAATTTCTTCCACAATCTGAAATCACCGGTGATTTTCGTCAACGATTTGCTGCAGTTCGAGCCACAGCGCGCCTATGAAACGGCAGTCCGATTTTTCGTCAATTCCACTATTGGCATTGGCGGGCTTTTCGATATCTCCCCCATCGAAGCGCACGATGAAGATTTGGGCCAAACATTCGCCAGATGGGGTGCCGAGGAAGGCGCGTACATCGTGCTGCCCATTCTGGGGCCGACAAATTTTCGTGATTTGACCGGCATGGTCGGAGACAGATTCTTTGATCCATTCTCTTATGTGAACGAGGCGAACCAAGCGCAAAATACCTTTTATGGGCGCACCGTGGTGGAAGGGGTCGACGACAGATCCCGGAACATTGAAACCTTCGATGACTTGGAGCGAAATTCGTTAGATCCGTATGCCACATTCCGCAGCCTGTACCGCCAACAACGAGAATTCGAAATACGCAATGGTGCCCTAGAGCCGTTTGAAGCTTTTGATTTCGACGATCCCGGAGACGGCGGCGGTGGCGGCGGCTTACGAATCGTGATCCCGGGCCCGCGTTGACAATGACCCAAACCTTTTCTCATTTCATGCGGATGCTGACGATGGCAACGGTGTCTGCGGTGATGCTGGCAAGTGTCGGCACCAACTCTGTACGCGCCGACGCTGCGGCGGCTGAAAAAGCCCTGGAATTTATCGAAGTTTTGACCGTCGAAGCGCTGGGATTATTGGGCGAGAACAACCCGGATGACGCCGCGTTCGAAGAGCAATTTCGAACTTTTATCATAAAGGGCTTTGACGTGCCCTTTGTTGGGCGAGTTGCATTGGGGACTTATTGGCGACGCGCCACCCAAGAACAACAGACAGAATACCAGGTTCTGTTCAGGGACTATATCGTCAAAACCTATGCCGAGCGGTTCAGGTTGTTTTCCGGAGAGACCTTGGAAGTCACCGATGTGATTGAAGTCGACGAGGACGAAACCATCGTCCGCACCGAGATCGTCCATCCCGACGATCCGAACATTTCGGTGGATTGGCACGTTCGTTCCGGAGCCGAATCAAATTTGATTTTGGATATCATTATCGAGGGTCTGCGCCTGACCCGCACGCTCAACGATAATTTCTCGGACATCATCCGGGTCGGTGGCGGCGACGTCGAAGTTCTGCTGCAGCTCCTCCGCGACCGCGCCGCCAATATCTAGTCTAGGCCGGCTTCGATCAACAGCTACGAAATTCTTCTCTGCCGGTCTTCTTCATAGGCTTGGTAATTGCCTTCGAACCACTCCACATGGGAGTCCCCCTCAAACGCCACAATGTGGGTGGAGATGCGGTCCAAGAACCATCGGTCATGGCTGATGACCAATATGCAGCCACCAAATTCCACCAGTGCATCTTCTAAGGCTCGCAAGGTATCCACGTCCAGATCATTGGTGGGCTCGTCAAGCAGCAGAAAATTGGCGCCGGTTTTTAGCATCTTGGCTAGATGCACGCGGTTGCGTTCGCCGCCGGATAGGCGCCCCACCTTAGCCTGCTGGTCGCTGCCTTTGAAATTGAACGTCCCCACATAGGCCCGGGATGGGACCGAGCGATTGCCCAGCATGATTTCGTCCATGCCATCGGAGATTTCCTCCCACACTGTTTTTGCGGGATCCAGGGCGTCGCGGGATTGGTCGACAAACCCGACTTTCACGGTTTCCCCCAATGTGAAGGTTCCGGAATCTGGCTGCTCTTGGCCAGTAATCATCTTGGCCAACGTGGTTTTGCCCGCACCGTTCGGGCCGATCACGCCGACGATGGCGCCGCGTGGGATACGGAACGACAAATCCTTGATCAGCGTGCGACCCTCGAACCCTTTAGAAACATCCACGGCGTCCACCACAATGTCACCCAGGCGCGGTCCAGCGGGAATGGAAATTTGCGCTTTCGAAATCTGGGCTTCGTGCTCGGCAGAAATCAAATTCTCATAAGCGCTCAGACGGGCCTTACCCTTTGCTTGGCGGGCCCGTGGCGACTGCCGTATCCAATCCAATTCCCGGGCCAGGGTGCGGGTGCGGGCATCGTCCTCTTTGCCCTCTTGCGCCAGGCGGAGTTCTTTTTGTTCCAACCAGTCTGAATAATTGCCTTCGTACGGGATGCCTTGGCCGCGATCCAATTCAAGAATCCATCCAGCCACGTTGTCCAGGAAATAGCGATCATGGGTTACGGCCACCACGGTACCGCTATAATCGCCCAAGAATATTTCCAGCCAGCCGACAGATTCCGCGTCCAAGTGATTCGTCGGCTCGTCCAACAGCAACAAATCTGGGCTCTGCAACAACAGCCGCGCCAAAGCTACCCGGCGACGTTCGCCCCCGGACAATTTAGTGACATCTGCGTCCCCTGGCGGGCAGCGCAACGCCTCCATGGCCATTTCCAAGGTGCGCTCCAATTCCCAGCCATTGACCGCTTCGATTTTGTCCTGCAGATCGCCCTGTTCAACAATCAAGGCATTCATTTCGTCGTCGTTCATGGGTTCGGCAAACTTTGCGTTCACCGCTTCGAAGCGGTCCAACAGTGCCTTAGTTTCCGCCACCCCATGGGAAACATTGCCGACCACATCCAATTCCGGATCAAGCTCAGGTTCCTGGGGCAGATACCCAACCCGAACGCCTTCAGCCGCCCATGCCTCTCCCACGAATTCGGCTTCCAGACCCGCCATTATTTTCAGCAGAGTGGATTTGCCCGCGCCGTTGTACCCAAGAACGCCGATTTTAGCGCCGGGTAAAAAGCTCAGATTGATATTTTGCAGAACTTGTCGGCCGCCTGGGTACGTTTTTCCCAGGCCCTTCATCACGTAAATGTACTGGTACGAAGCCATGAGCTATGGAGCGCTTTCGATTAAAAAGATTCAGTGAGATGGCCATAAGGCCGGGACCGTGCAAAGCAGCTAAGAGGCGTCGGTGTCAATACCGATGGTGTCGGTGGTGTTGGTGGCGCCAAGGTCCGTGCCCGTCAATTCCGCTTTTGTAAGGCTGGCGCCGGTGAGATTAGCGGGCCGACGATCTGACGCGGGTCGCCCTGCCCCGCCGTCAATCAAGGCGGGGCCGAAATTGCTTTCTGTTAGTTTTGCACCGCGAAAATTGCAAAAGCGTAAATCCGTTCCCATCAGATTGGCCCCAGCCAAATCGGCCAAGACAAAATCGTAATGGGCCATCCACGCCCAGGATAAATTGCAGTTCCGCAAAATGCGGCCGCTTTGATACGATCCTGACAGTTTGGCATCACTCAGATCCGCCCGGGCACCTTCGGCACCATTGGAATCCACCCAAAGAGTATGATCGCGCAAAGCCACCTGAAGATGCTGGGAAAGCCGAGCGGTTCCCAAAATCACCTTTGCGTCTTCCATGATAGCTTGGTCGAAATCAATATCCACCAGCAACGCCCCGCGCAAATTAGTCCCGCGAAAGCTAGCCCCGGCCACGTTAGCGCCGGACAAAATCACGGCGGTGAAGTTCGCACCGTCCAATGTGGCATCCGCGGCTTGTGCCTCGGATAGATCGGCACACCGGGCATCAATCCCCGACATGTCCGCATGGCGCAGAACGGCCCCGGTCGAGGAGGCGTAACGGGCCGACCTCCCGGGAAGATCGGATATTTCGCCCCGCGGACGGGACCGTGGACCCCGTGGTATCGTTGCCCCAGTGAACGACCAAGACTCACCGAACACTGACTATTCTGCGGCCCTGACTGGCGGCGTGCGGGGAGTTGTGGCCAAGGCCACTGCCACTCTCAGCAGATCAACGCTTCCGGCTATGGTGCAAGGTCTGATCGCCGTGGGCGACACCACCCTAGCCGCACTGACCGCCAATGACCCTCCAGCCGAGCCCTTGGCCTGTGGCGAAGGCTGCGCCTATTGCTGCAGGGTCCAAGTCCAGGTTTCGATCATCGAGGTATTGAACATTGCCCATGGCCTGATCGAAAAGCTCTCGGTCGATGACCTGTCCGCCCTGAAATCCCGCATTGCCGTGGTGGACGATCAAACCCACGGGATGACCCATAAGGAACGCGGGGTCTTGGCGTTGCCCTGCCCCTTGCTGAGCGACGAGCGATGTTCGGTTTACGATACCCGGCCGTTCGTGTGCCGGGCGGCAAATTCTGTCGATGCGGAACAATGCCGGATCATGCTGGCGGAGGGCGCCAACACTCAAGTCACCAGTTACGAACACCAAAAGACCGTGTACGCAACGATTGGGGCCGCCGCTGCCGCTGGCTTGGCCGACGGCCAGCGGGCAGCGGGCGTTGAAGGCGAACCCGGCGGAGTGGTTTTAGAACTCGCTTCCGCACTGCGGTTGGCGTTAGCCCACGCCGATCCAATCACATCCTGGGTGGACGGGGCGCTGGATTTTACCGAAGCTCGGGCCCAAAGACCCTGATTACCGAATTGGCCTATCGGATTGACGCTACCGCGAAGATCACACCGAACGGCTGGCTATAAATTACCACCGACCGATAGGTGCCGATGCTCCCGGGCACAGGATAATTGTGGTTTCCCAGATGGGCCTTCAGGGGCCCCAAATCCAAAAACCCCGCGGTCTGAATCTGTTCCGCGGATTGGGGGCTGCGTGTTTTGACCAAATAGACATGCAATCCGGGGCCAACGGCGATGTCGCCGTCGGCAATGCGCAGAACCAAATCATCATTTCCCAAATCGAAAATCGTGGCGTTGCCGCTGGCTGGGTGCAATGCGTCGGTGCCTGCCAAGTCGCCGGAGCGCACCGGGTGGAGCGCTTCCATAGGATCTGGTGAATCCAATCCTTCATTCAAAGACACTTTTGGCCAACCCACAGCCTCGGCCGTTAGCCGGCGTTCGAATTCGACCTTTTCCTCCGCCGACATTTGGGCCAATTGTTCGGCGCTGGGGATTTTGAAGTCCTGGGCGACGGCACTTGGTCCCGCCCAGACCATCGCCGCCACGGCCGTCGCGAAGAGCACAGATTTGAACCACGGTCCAATCACCATCACAAAATCCTCATAGGCAATTAGTACCAGACCACCCTAGTATTCTTTACCGTAATCTCTGAGGAAATTTTGGCGGCACTTTTGACACACTCTAAGTTTGCCCGATGCTGCGCGCTGGCGATCCTTGCGGCGGGCTTGGCCACCTCGCCCGCCAGAGCCCAAGACCCAGCCGGGCCAATCGTCCCATGTGGAGATGCGGTGCCCAAACTTCCCACTGTTGGCGAACCGCCGGTGGTGAAAATTTGGTACGGGGATGATCTGGAATTATGGACGCCGCCTCGCTGCACCGGGTGGGAGCCCATCGAATTCAATGTTTTGATCGCCACATCGGGGCGGTTTAAACACACCGGCACCATGGCGGAACTGCTTCATCGTTTGGGGGCGGTATCGGCGATGCGCGGGGTCCAATACTGGTCCCACACCCGGGAAACTTGGCGGCTGTTGGTCTTGGACGCCGATGCCCTGAACTCCCCAGATCCCAACGATATTCGCGGCGATTTCACCGATGCGGAATTGGTCCCCGGCCAGGATCATTTTCTGTGGCAGCACGAAAACACCCCAGCGGGAAAATTGGTCTATCGCCTGAACGTTTTAGAGCGCGATGACATCAGAGCAATCCTGGCACTGGAAAACACCGAGGCCCTGACATACCTGTTTGTCACCGTGTTCAACGCTGGCGAATACCAATTCCTGTATTTCTTTGATCGGGAATCCGACGATACCTGGCGGTATTATTCCTTGGTGCGCGTGGGGGCCAGTTTTAATCCTCTGGTGCGCCAAGGCGGCCCCAGTTATATCAACCGCTCCGTCGCCATGTTCCGGCATTTCGCCGGCATACCCACCGACCTTGAACCCCCGGTGGCCCCATGAGTTCCGGGCCCAACCGGCGGCTACGATCGCCGGTTGGCGACGGCCCTGGTGGGTGGGGTCAGCTTGTTGATCTTGGCAGCCGTCGGCGGGGTCATCCTGATTACCTTTTTCACCGCCCGGGCAAGCACTTTGGAACTGTTGCGCGATCGCGCTGATCTGGGTTTAGAGTTGTTGGAAACTCGCATTCGCGGACAATTGGATCCGATTACCGATGTGGGTAATGGTCTGGCCGCCTTAATTGGCGACGGCGAACTGAACCCCATGGACCGGGATCAAGGCCAGGCCGCGTTCCAGGGCACGCTCAGCGCCGTGCCCCAGGCCAAGGCTGTCATTTATGTAGGCACCAATCTGCAGTCGGCCCGGGCGAGCCGCGGCGAAGAGCCATTGTTGGAAGTCATCGAGACCGGCATTTCCATCGTCGCCATGGGGGGCATGACCTACACCATGGACGGGGCTGAAATCTCTGAGGGGTCGGCGGAGCCCGTTGCGGAAGAGCCCTCCGAGTCAGACGACGGTGACCTGGGCATTCGTAAAATTCTCGACCATGTGCGCGAGGAAATTGAGGCGAGCCGCAACGCCCCTAATTGATCGACCTAGGTACGATTTAGCCGTTGGGTGGCCAGGGTCGATGCAATTGCCGCCGCCGCGAACAAGATAATCCCCACATGGACATCGGCTGAATCAAGGATACGACCGTCCACCACTAAGACGGTCAGGGCGACGATAAACACGTCCAACATCGACCATTTGGAAATCGCCGCCAAGACCCGCAACATGCGCCGAACAAGTTGCGGCCGATTCTGTCCAGCCAGCCATGCCAAAAGCCCGATCAAAACCTTTGAGGCCGGAATCAGCACAGAAAAAACCAACACCAGTATGAACAGGGCCCATTGGCCTTGGGACCAATAGGCCAAGATCGCCTGCATCAACGAGTACTGCTGTTCGAAAAACACCAGCCGCGACACCGAAATTGCCGGCATCGTCAAGCCCGCCACCAGCATCGGCGCCGCAGCCAGCAGCAACACCCCGGGCATAAAACCCCGCCTTGGCACGTCCCCAACCGGGTCCAATTCAGGACCCTATTGCCCAGCCGCGATGGCGGTACAAAACGCCGGAAGGGCCCGATTCAATCCGTTTTCCTTGGCAGGCTCCAACGCTTCGTGCGGCAGGGCGTCGAGCAGACGGCTGCGAGTTTGGATCTCGGAACATTCGGTACACGCTCGAAGCCGTGGAAGCCTATGAAAGCAGCCATTTCGAAAATGTTACTGTGAGCCATGTGTGAGCCAGCGTTTTTTCCCAGATTTCATTTAGTGGGCTAAGTCATTGAAATCATTGGTGCCCAGGGGCGGACTCGAACCACCGACACGCGGATTTTCAGTCCACTGCTCTACCAACTGAGCTACCTGGGCACAGAGCAGGCTCTGTATTCGCGAATTTTTAGGCGATATCCAATGGGCTGTCCAGCAGCACACGCCCAACGGTTAAGCCCGGGGACCAGCCCCCATAGCCGCGACTAGTCATGGTCGTCTGCTGGGCCCTCAGATGAAATTGCCCCCGGTGTCTCCTCGGTGGCAATGGCATATTTGCCGTTCAGCCACCGACCCAAATCCAAATTGGCACAATGGCGGCTGCAAAATGGGCTGAATTCCTGTTCGCGCGGCTTGCCGCAATTCGGGCACTTTCCGTCGGATACTGGGTCGTTGCCGTTTGACATTGGGGCGATCGCCCATTTGGCTGGTGGTTTTGGATGCCTTGCAACCCTACCCCCCGCCACCCAAACATTGCAATATGATCCGCAATCCAGTGAGGCCACCAAACGGCTGGACTTGCTCCTACCCTATCATTCGTGTACCCCGGGCTTTGCGCCATGATTACCTTGCATCAGCTAAAAATTTTTTGGGCCGTCGCTCATTCTGAGTCCCTGACCCGGGCCAGCAAGCTGCTGGGTCTGGCGCAACCGTCGTTGTCCCAACAAATTTCCAAATTAGAAGCCAGCATCGGCGCCCAGTTGTTCGACCGCAACCGCAACCAATTGGATTTGACCGACGCCGGGAAGTTTTTGTTGCGGAAATCCGAACTGATTTTGGCCGGGGTCGATGAGGCCATGGCAGGCTTGCAAGAATTCTCGGAGGGTGCCCGGGGTGTGATTTCCGTTGGCGCGCTGAATTCCATCGCCAGGGTATTGTTGCCCCAAGCCGTTCGGTTGATGGCAAAGGTGTATCCGGGGGTGGAACTTGATGTGCATGAAGTCTCCCCCGGCGAAGCATTGGAGCTGTTGTATGGCCGACGCCTGACCGTGGCGATTGTTGCCGCGGATTCAGTGGCCAGCAGCGCCGTGTCCTTTCACAAATTGGATGTGTTTTCGGACCCCTATGTGTTGGCAGTGCCCAAGGGAATGGATTTGTCCAAAGTCGAGGACTCCTGGGCGGATTTAGACGACTCATCACGCACCATGTTGAACAGTTGCATCCAATTCAATTTTGGCACGCCCCACCAACGCCGTATGGAGGAGTGGTACCACAAGGCCCTGCCTCATCACCGGGTCATCAGCCAAAGCCGAACCTACGAGGTTGCGCTTTCACTGGTGCAAGAAGGCATCGGAGTGGCCGTCGTACCGGCGCTGACAGTGCGTATCGGAAAGTCCAATACCTTCGACGTTGACTTGTATCGGGTGAACCTGCCCAAACGGCGAATCGTCGGATTGGTCCCCAGCCAATACGTGCGGGTTGAACCGTATGCCACGTTCTTGGCGGCGTTGGAGCAGGCGGGCAGAGACATCGAACTGCCGCCTATCAAAGACATACCCCCTTTCCTGAAAGCGATCGATCCGGTGGTTGCCACAATCCCAGACGCGGCCTCGTAGACCTTATCCCGGGCCGCTTCCGGCCTTTCCAATAAAATTTTTACGCCGCGCCAAGCAGCCATTGTCATTCCCTATGGCGGCCATTGGGCGGGTTTCCAATGCTAGGTATAGATAGGATAGACGAAGGCGATGGATACCTTCGCGATGGGGACGAATGCAGCCCCGGCCAAATCGGCCCACCAATATTGAATCAGGAAAAATATTATGGCTTGGAAGACACCTAGAATCGCTGAAATTTCTGTCGGCATGGAAATCAACTGCTACGCCTGCGCCGAGCTCTAGACCATTGGTTTGGTAAGCGGTAGCTGCTGATGCTTCAAATTCTGATTTTGGGGTCCGCCGCTGGCGGCGGCTTTCCCCAATGGAATTGCAATTGCGATCTGTGTCAGCGGGCTCGTGCGGGAGACCCTGATGTTAAGCAGCGCACACAGTCGTCCTTGGCGGTCAGCTCAGGGGACGGCAAGTGGTTTTTGCTGAATGCCTCGCCCGATCTGCGCAAACAAATCAATGACAATCCCCAACTGCACCCAAAAAATGGGCGCCGCGATAGCCCTATTTCCGGTGTGGTTCTGACCAACGCCGATATCGACCACATTGCTGGACTTTTAAATTTGCGGGAAAGCCAGCCCCTGTCGATCTATGCAACGCCCCGGGTTCATTCGGTACTTGCCAGCAATAGCGTCTACCAAGTCCTGAACCCAGAATTCGTTGAGCGTCGAGATTTGACCCTGGGGG